>Ga0326727_10007764_pt1 | contig 27931 bp, 27 predicted proteins | sample MB2enrmetagenome_FD_207643 | JGI IMG/M metagenome (GOLD analysis project Ga0326727, IMG submission 207643) | Lab enriched peat soil microbial communities from McLean, Ithaca, NY, United States - MB29MY | ecosystem: Environmental > Terrestrial > Soil > Wetlands > Peat | place: USA: New York...
GTCCATCGTGGATCTCCTTTTCGTGTGCTTTGGCGGCTCACGTTAAGGAGTTTCCGCGATGGACTCCGGTATTTGTCAAACTCTTACTGCCTCCCCGGCAGAGCCGGGGGGTCTCCCAACGAACTAGCCAAAGCTTACCCCCCTGCAAAGCCAACCTAGGTTTTCGCGAATTTCGTGAATTCGCGAAGCAGGTGCGGTTCTGTAATAGGCGATCCCCAGCGTTTTGAATGAGTTAAGATTGGTCATTGCATTGCACCAGTGAAGCTGAATGGTGCTTCAAAGGAGAAAAGAAGGTCATGAAAAGTGACAGGGAATTACAGATTGATGTTCTCGACGAACTCAGTTGGGAGCCCGGTGTGAACCCCACAGACATCGGGACGACGGTCAAGGGCGGCGTGGTGACGCTGGCGGGTACAGTAGATAGCTACGCCGAAAAGTGGGCCGCCGAGAGGGCTGTAAAACGGTTGCCGGGTGTTAAAGCCCTCGTCGTCGAGGTTCAGGTCAAGCTTCCCGGGTCCAGCGAGCGGACCGACGCGGACATCGCCCGGGCCGCAGAGAACGCTTTAGTGTGGAATGTCTCAGTGCCCTATGATCGGATTAAGGTAACCGTGGAAAACGGTCGCATCACGCTGGAAGGCGAGGTTGACTGGCAATTCCAGAGATCGGCTGCCGAGGAAGCAATGAACTACCGACGGGAGTAAAGGGAATAAGCAACCAGATCACCCTCAAGCCGAAGGTGGCGCCCACCGGTGTCAAGGAAAACATCGAAGCCGCACTCAAGCGCAACGCGATTCTGGACGCGCAGCAGATCAAGGTGCAGGCCGACGGGGGCAAGATTACCCTGACCGGAAGTGTGCACTCCTGGGCGGAGCGTGAGGAGGCCGAGAGCGCTGCCTGGGCCGCGCCCGGGGTCTCTGACGTTAAGAACCTCATTACGATCTCGTATTGAGGCAAGTCTGGCGCAGCCCTGAATTGTTGACGCGAAGCGCTGCAACAACCGCGATAGCGCCCAAATCGATGCAGCGCGTCGCAGAATTGGCACACTGAGTATCTGCGCCGGGTCGCCTCTGGCTCGCTTATGAATATCCTCTCCGTATTTGTAATGTCCGAGTTGACGTGGAAATGGATGCAGCGCCTAGGTGTACCCGGGCTGGTCCTGCTTGGCATCGCCGGCAACACCCCTTTCATCTCTGCCCCGGCGGGAAGCGTGGACGTATTCGTCATCCTGCTTTCGGCGCACCGCCACGAGTGGTGGGTCTATTACGCCTTCATGGCTACATTGGGGGAAGTGCTTGGGGGCTATCTGGCCTACCGGCTAGCCGCAAAGGGCAGTCAGGCGACCTTGGAAAGGAAAGTGGGGAAACCGCGCGCAGAAAAAATCTACAAGCACTTCGAGAAACACGGGTTTATGACGGTGTTCACCGGCTCCGTCCTGCCGCCGCCGTTCCCCTTCACTTCCGTCGTGATGGCCGCCGGGGTCATGCAGTATCCGTCCAATAGGTTCTTCTCTGCGCTGACGGCGGGGCGTGCCGTGCGTTTCTTTTCCGTGGCCTATTTGGGCAGGATCTATGGCCGGCAAATGATCGGCTTCTTCTCGCGGCACTGCCCCCCGATGCTGTATGTCCTGGTCTCGCTGGCAGTGACGGCCGGCATCGGCGCCCTGGTCTACTTCATGTGGTACCGACCCATGGAACAACGAAAACAAATGATTAGGAGCTGACTTATGGGGTGGAGAGGCACGTACCAAAAAACTCCCAAATCGATGCGGGACATCGGTGCTCTGAGTATCTGCGCCGGGTCCCTTCTGGCTCGCTTATGAATATGTTCTCCGTCTTTGTAATGACCGACTTGACGTGGAAATGGATCCACCGCCTGGGAGGACCTGGACTGATCCTCCTTGGCATCGCCGACAACGCCCCTTTCGTCTCTGCGCCAGCGGGAAGTGTGGATGTATGCGTCATTTTGTTTTCGGCACATCACGGATGGTGGGCCTTTTATTACGCCTTGATGGCTACGGTGGGGGAGGTGCTTGGGGGCTATATAACCTACCATCTGGCCGAAAAAGGCGGCCAGGAGACCCTGGAAAAGAAAGTGGGGAAACCGCGCGCAGAAAAACTCTACAAGGATTTCGAGAAACGCGGGTTCATGACGGTATTCACGGGCTCTATGCTGCCGCCCCCATTCCCTTTCACCTCCGTCCTGATGGCCGCCGGGGTCATGCAGTATCCGCGCAAAAAGTTCTTCTCCGCGCTGACGGCGGGACGTGCCCTGCGTTTTCTTGCCGACGCCTTCTTGGGCAGGATCTATGGCCAGCGAATGATCGACTTCTTCTCGCGGCACTACCGGTCGGCGCTGTATACCCTGATCGTGCTGACAGTGATGGCCGGCATCGGCGCCTTGGTCTACTACAAGTGGTACCGACCCAGGGCGCAACGGAAAGAAGAAGCGCGCCAAGCGTCGCCAAGACCGGAAAGTGGGAAGGAGTAATTGGGAGGTGACTTATGATGTCGAGAACTACATACCAAGAAGCGAGCCCAAAACCCTTCTGTGTTCCCAGAGGGAAAGTGCTCGTGGTGGACGAATGTCCTAAAGATCTTCAATATTATTTCAGCATTCTGGAAACAAATGGGTACCAGGTCTGGGCGTGCAGCTCTTTCCAGGAGGGGGTCCGCTGCTTGGAAGACGAAATCTTCGACTTCGTTATAGTGAGTCAGGGGACTCCCAGGTTCGAAGGGAGCCGTGTACTGGAGCGCGCGACAGAGGTCAACCGCAGGTTGCCCGTCTTGGTGGTGGCGCGTTGCCTTGACATGAACTGCTACTTGGAGGCAATGCAGTTGGGGGCGGTGGATTATCTGGTCGAGCCCTTAACGGCGTGGGAGGTATGCCGCGTGTTAAAAAGCCATCCGCCGGTTCAGAGCATTGCGGCCTCAATGAGCGGGGCTATGGGGTAATTAACGCTCCGATTTTCACCGAGGATGATCGTCGAGGCATGCGAGAGATTGAGACGCTGATCGACGAAAGGTTTAGCAATGATGCGATGGGAGAAAAACGGGACGGGAATTCTCGAGCTCGCCTACAAGCTGCTCGTCAATGACAGGGCGAAATTTTCGGCCTTACTGGTCGGCATTACTTTTGCCGTCTATCTCATGATGTTTGTGACCTCGATGTTCAGCGGGGTCATGAGACACGCGTCCGCCAATATCATTAATGTTGGCGCACCCCTGTGGGTAATGGACCCGTTCGTTGAGACCGTGTCCAACTCGGTCGGCATGCCCGATTACGTCCTGGACGCGGTTCGAAGCATGCAAGGCGTGAAATATGCCGTTCCTCTTTACTCCGGAGGGGCGCTGGTCAAGCTTTCCGACGGAAACTATCAAACCGTCACCGTCATGGGATTGGACGACACCAGCCTGTATGGTCGGCCCGAACTCCTGGAGGGAAAGATCCAGGATATTTACGCGGAAAATGGATTCATCGTGGTGAAGGATGCGGAGTTTTCCAAGCTCGAGAATCCCCACATCGGCTCGCAGTTCGAGCTGAACGACAATCGTGGGGTTATCGTGGGGATTGCCAAGGTGCCGACTTCCGGCTTGTACGGTATCCCGACCCTATACACGACGTACGAGCGAGCCATCCAATACATTCCCAATCCGCGGTACACGATCTCGTACGTACTAGTTGAACCGAAGAGCCGCAACGATATCCCCCGGATCAAACAGCAAGTCGAGGCGCTCGGCTACCGCGCACGAACCAAGGAAGAGTTTATGAAAAATACCGAGGACTTCTTCTTATACAAGACCGGCGGTGGCACCAACCTGCTCATTATGATGCTGATCAGCTTCACTGTCGGGCTGTCGCTCTCGGGTCAAACGTTTTACACGTTCATCCTTGAGAACCTGGAGCGGTTCGGAGCGTTGAAGGCCATCGGTGCAAAGAACCGCGACCTTGTCGGTATGATTTTATTTCAGGCCACGTTCACGGCATTTACCGGCTTTGGCTTGGGGATCGCGCTGTGTGTCCTCTTGATCATCCTCGCCAAGGCAAGGCTTCCCAGCTACGCTGCCATGATTACCTTCGGCAATCTGGCGATTTCTTTTGGAATGGTGGTGGTGATTGCCGGGGTCTCCAGCTATTTCGGGATCCGACGGGTTCTCAAAATTGAGCCATTCGAAATTTTCCGAGGATGAGATGCCGAAAATTGCCATTCAAGCAAGCGGACTGGTCAAATGGTTTGGCGAAGGTGAGGCCAAGACGATGGCGCTCAATGACGTCAGCCTGGAAGCCCAATTCGGGGAGATGGTTTATGTCGTGGGGCCCTCAGGCAGCGGAAAAACGACTTTGCTCAGCGTTCTCACCGGCATCCTTAAACCGAATGCTGGGAAGGTTTTGCTGGAGGGAACCGACATTTGGGGGCTGAATCCCGACCAGCTTGCTGACTTCCGGTTGGGGAAAATCGGTTTCGTATTTCAGGACTATCACCTCTTTCCCCGCCTGACCACCGCGGAGAACGCGGCGATTCCGCTGATCCTCAGAAAAAAGCCATGGAATGAAGCCATCAACGAAGCGGAGAAATACCTCGACGTCGTGGGACTGAAGAGCCGCGCCGAATTGCCTCCCGTTAAGTTGAGCGGAGGAGAGCAGCAGCGCGTGGCCATTGCCCGGGCCATGAGCAGCCAGCCGGATATTCTGATTATGGATGAACCGACTGCCTCGCTGGACGGGGACACCGGCGTGGCAATTTTGAGTTTCGTACACAACAACATCCTCAACAAAGAGCGCTGCATTGTCGTCGTGACCCACGATGACCGCATTTATCAGTTCGCGACGCGCATCTTGCACATGGAAGACGGTCGCCTTAAGGGGTCAGAAAAGAGTACAGCATGAAAAACAAGATGGTTTTCATCATCTCCGCCGTGGGAGCCCTCGCGGGAATTATGGCCGCGATCCTCTCCGGCATTACGGAACCACCGCTGCCTCCAGCCTACAATCCCGCGGCGAGTCCCTATCCGAGCGCGATCTACGCCGAAGGCATTATCGAAAGCGCCCAGACTAGCGGGGAGAACATCAACATCTACCCGGAAGTGGCAGGCACGGTAAAAGAAATCCTCGTTTCCGAGGGTCAGCAAGTCAAAGCGGGCCAACCCCTGCTTCTGATTGACGATTCGATCCAAAGAGCGACGGCGGAACAGCAAGGTTCATCAGCAGAAGCGGCCGCAGCGCTCTTGCGAGAGTTGAAAGCCGAGCCGAGAAAAGAGACCCTCGATGTCGCCGATGCACAAGTGGTTGCTGCCGAAGCCAGCTTGAAAACCGCCCAGGACACGTTGCAGAAAGATCAAGCGGCTTATGAGATAGATCCGCGCTCGGTGAGCAAAGATGCTTTGGACAGCGCCATCAATGCCGCCGCGGTCGCGAAAGCGAATCTTATGGTCGCCAAAAAGCAGGACAACTTAACGAAAGCGGGGGCTTGGATTTACGATATTCAAAATCAGGATCGGCAGCAGCATGCGTTGGAAAGCGCTTATACAGCCTCCCGTGCGCTGCTCGGCAAGTATACCCTGCGGGCATCGCGGGATGGCGTTGTGCTCGCCATCAACACAATCGTCGGGAACTACGTATCCCCGCAGGGTTCTTATGACGCCTACACGCAGGGGGAGGATCCCGTCATTGCCTTGGGGAGTTTACCGTCCTCTCTCCATGTTCGCTGCTACGTCGACGAGATTCTGGTCCCACGGTTGCACTTGAGCTCCAAAATGATCGCGCAAATGTCCGTCCGCGGGTCGGATGTCAAGATTCCATTGGAATTCGTCCGAGTGCAGCCGTATGTTTCTCCGAAAATCGAGCTATCGGACGAACGCCTAGAGCGTGTGGATGTGCGCGTTCTACCCCTGATTTTCAAGATTGGGAAATCCACGAATGTGAATCTCTATCCCGGTGAACTGGTTGATGTGTACATCAGCGAATGAGATGGGACAGGGCGGCGACCGAGTATTCGCTTTGAGCGACGACGCCGCGCGGCCGTGGAAGAGGGCCGAACGTCCCCGGTAAGAGATCGACGGAGAGGAACGCTATATGGAGCGCTACATCAGGATGGCTCGGACCGTTTTGCCGATCGCGCTCGCCACGATTCTCGTGCTGGTTATGGGTTGCAGCGTTGGTCCTAAGTATGTGCGCCCGCCGGTCGAGAGCCCACCTGCCTATAAGGAGATTCCACAGGCGGCGGCGAAGGGATCGGAGTTTTGGCGGACGAGCCAGCCGAGAGAGGGCACAAACCGCGGGGACTGGTGGAAGGTCTACAACGATCCACAATTGGACGAGCTGGAAGCGAAGGCAGGTTCTTCCAGCCAGCAAATCGCGGCGGCGGCGGACAGCTTTCTGGCAGCGCGCGCGCTGGTTCGTGAAGCTCACTCGCAATATTTCCCGACCGTGAGCGCCAATCCTAGCATCCTGAATTCGCGCCCGTCGCCAGGACAATTCGGCGGCGTGCGGGCGGGAAGCATCTCGGGGGTTGGACTGACCGTCAAGTCGTACACCGATTACTCGCTGCCTTTTGATGCTTCTTGGGAACCCGATTTCTGGGGGCGCATTCGGAGCACTGTGCGGGCCAATATTTATGCTGCGCAAGCCAGCGCCGCCGATCTTGAGAACGTTCGCCTGAGCGTACAAGCGGAGCTCGCCGTCGATTACTATGAGCTTCGCGCGCAGGACTCCCTAAAAGAGCTGTTTGATTCCACGGTCATCGCCTATCAGGATGCCCTCAATCTCACTGGCACCCTGTACAGAGCCGGCCTCAGCTCCGATGAAGCGCTGGCGCAAGCGGAGGCCCAGCTAAAATCTGTACAAGCTCAGGATACGAACCTGGGAATCCTGCGTGCACAGTATGAGCACGCTATCGCGGTGCTGATTGGCCAACCCGCCTCGACGTTCTCCCTGCGACCGAACGCTTTGGCAGCAAATCCTCCTCCCATCCCTGTTGGGATTCCCTCCGAGCTTCTCGAGAGGCGCCCGGATATTGCCAATGCGGAACGTTCCGTGGCTCAGGCGAACGCGCAAATTGGGGTGGCCAAAGCTGCCTATTTCCCGACCATCCTGCTCAGCGCCTCCGGTGGATTTGGAAATTCGTCGGCCGCGAATTGGTTTACGTGGCCAAGCCGCTTTTGGTCGGTGGGCCCAAGCCTTGCCGAAACCATTTTTGAGGCCGGATTGCGCAAGGCGACCGTCCAGCAGTACCGCGCGACGTACGACCAAACCGTAGCCAACTATCAGCAAACTGTACTCACGGCGTTTCAGCAGGTCGAGGATAATCTCGCGTCGCTCCGAATTTTGTCGCAGGATATCGACCAACAAGACGCCGCTGTGCAAGCAGCCACGAGAAACCTTCAGGAAGCCGAGGCCCGGTATAAGGCCGGCCTCGATCCATACCTGAATGTGATCACGGCTCAAACCGCTTTGCTGACCGATCAGCAAGCGGCGGTAGATTTTCGGATGCAACAAATGGTGGCAAGCGTTCAGTTGATCAAAGCGCTGGGTGGCGGATGGGATTCCTCGCAAATCCCCTCTGAGAAAGAAGTGGGAAGCAAGACCTCGGCAGGATCGAGCCCCAAACGCTGAACCCTTCGTTGGCGCAGGAATGGGGGCGCGAATTGAACCCATCCTGTGTCCGGTCGCCTTTTCGTGGAATTCTCGATGAAGGCTTATACGTACTCGTAGCCGATGCCTGGCGACTATTGCAAAAAGGAGGAATGTTATGCGTTTTCTAAAACTGCTGTCACTGACTTTCATCGCCGTGCCGCTGCTGCTAGCTCAGGCGCCACCAGGCGGCGACGAATACTGGCCAAAGGAAATCGATACCGATAACATTCACTTGGTCCTCTACCAGCCTCAAGTAGACAGTTGGAAGGGTAACCGGATCGAGGCCCGCTCCGCCGTGATCGTCACGCTGGCGGGAGATACGACCCAGATCTTTGGCACCGTCTCGATCAGGGCCAGGACAGAGGTCGATAAAGAGGCGCGACTGGTTGCCTTGGAGGACATCGCTGTTAAAGAAGCGAACTTCCCGTCGGCACCCTCGCTGAAGGGAACGTTGCTGAAAGCGATTCGAGAGAGCGTTCCAAGCTGGCCGCGAACCGTGTCGCTCGACCGGCTCTTGGCTGATCTTGCGATCACCCAAGAAGAGACCAAGGCCGAAGCGATTCGCCTGAAGAACGATCCGCCTAGGATCATCTTCAGCAAAGTGCCGGCCGTGTTGATCCTGATCGACGGCGATCCGGTGTACCGCGCGGTCGAGGGCACGCCTTACACGCGCGTCGCTAACACCCCTGCGCTGCTGTTGTTCAATTCCGCGGCTGGAACGTTTTACCTCGACGGCGGGAGTTGGTGGATGACCGCGTCGTCATTGACAGGGCCGTGGACCGTTGCGGCGAACCCACCCCAGGATCTCGATGAGATCAAACAAGAACTGACCAAAGACGAAGAGAAGGAACCTTCCGAAGCTGCCGCCACGCCTCCGGGAAATCCGCCGGTGGTCTACGTGAGCACGGTTCCCGCTGAGTTGCTGATCACGCGAGGCGACCCGGCATATGCTCCCATCGCGCGGACCAGTCTGCTGTATGCCACGAACTCCGATAACGACATCTTCATGGATACGAAGTCGCAGCAATATTACACGCTGCTCGCTGGCAGGTGGTTCCGCGCGCAGTCGCTGGAAGGATCATGGGAATGGGTGCCGGGAGAAAAACTGCCGGGCGATTTCACTCGAATTCCCCTGGAGAGCCCCAAGGGTCACGTACTGGCGTCGATCCCGGGCACCGAGCAGGCTCGCGAAGCCGTCATTGCCAATCAGATTCCGCAAACCGCTACGGTCCGGCGCAGCGAAGCCAAACTGGATGTCCAATACGGCGGGCCACCACAGTTCCAGCCAATCGAAGGAACTGACATGGAATACGCCATCAACACCTCCGCCGAGGTGATCCACGCCTCGGGACACTACTACGCGGTCCAACACGGTGTCTGGTTCATGGCTGATTCGCCGCTGGGGCCTTGGGCCGTCGCAGATATGATCCCGGCTGAAATCTACACTATTCCGCCGAGCTGTCCTCTTTATCACCTCCGCTACGTGTACGTCTATGGAGCGACGCCGGAGTTCGTGTACGTGGGCTATACACCCGGCTACATGGGAGCATTCGTATCCGACGGTGTGGTCGTGTTCGGCACAGGCTGGTGGTATCCGGGATGGTGCGGTCTCTTCCCCCCATATTATTGCTTTGGCTGGCCGTGGACCTGGGGATTTGGATTCCGGTTCAGCTACTGGGGTGGCGGCTGGTTCTGGCGGCCTGGAGGCCGTTACTGGTGGTATCACACCACGCCGATCACCCACCGTATGTTCTCCGAACATTGGAATATGCACTGGAACACTCCCAACCGGGCATGGATTCATGGCAACGTGAACGCTTACAGTCATTGGGGAGGGAACGGGGTCGTCACGCGCAGTTTCGAGCAGCCTGGAAGGATCTCGCCTCAGGGCCGCGGTGCTCGTCCGGATTTGTACGTTGGTAGAGATAGGCAAGTTTACCAACACCGTTCAGATGGCTGGTATCAGCAGAACAAGTCCGGGCAGTGGCAAAGGACGCCTTCGAATCCGCAGCTTGAGCAGCAACGCCAATCACGGTCGCTAGGCCGATCCCGCCAGGGAGAATTCGAAAACCGGGGCCAGGGACCCGGCATACCTAGAACGATGGCTCCTATGCGGGGAGGTGGGCGCCGTTAAATTCTTGACTGTGGCGCACCGGGGCTTCGAGGAGTCTCGCGTGATTTCGACTTCCACAAGGATCAGGCGGATCGAAGAGGATTTTTCCCAAAGCCCCTGGTGTGAGCGACGCTTGTTCCTGAGCCATTCGATAGGCCCGGGTGGGCCTACGAGGAGAAATACGATGGCTTTCGGATCCTCGCCTATAAGGAGGGGATAAGGTCAGCCTTCCACCCTGAAACGGCAAGGACCGAAACCAGACATACCCGAAGATCGCGGCCGCCGTAAAGCTTCCATCCCAGGTCTTCATTTTTCGGGACCTTGATCTGCATTGAATATGATAGTGAGAGCCTGTGATATGAGGCCATAAGCGCAGCCATGGCATCCTGCGTGCCGAGCCCCTTTCCGAGCTCGCCCCCCCTCATAAATCCAACATAGATTTTCGCGAACTTCGCAAATTCGCGAAAAGATCGCGGCCCTGCGATGCGAGAACCCGAGCGTTCTGAGGGGGTTACGAATTGGCGCTTGGATTGCATTAATCAGGGTGAGGAACTCCTAGGAAGAGAGGAGCAAAGAAAGCCGCGCCCATGAAATTGCTCCCTGGCAGTGGCTCTCGATGCCAAAAGCCACCCAGGCGCAGAAGATCCGGGTAGAAGAAAAGCCAGCGTAAGGTTCCAAGTGCACAGAGTGGTGCACGGGTCAACGTAGCTGAACAAACACAATGTCCTTATCGAGGCAAAGGAGAAAAGTAATGAAAAACGACAGGGAATTACAGATCGATGTTCTCGACGAACTCAGGTGGGAGCCGGGTGTGAACGCCACAGACATTGGGGCCACAGTCAAGGACGGCGTGGTGACGCTCGAGGGTACTGTGGACAGTTACGCCGAAAAATGGGCCGCCGAGAGGGCTGTAAAACGGTTGCCGGGTGTTAGAGCGCTCGCCGTCGAGCTTGAGGTCAAGCTTCCCGGCTCTTGTGAGCGGAATGACGCAGACATCGCTCGGACAGCAAAGAACGTCTTGGAGTGGGACGTCTTGGTACCCCATAATCGGATTAAGGTAACCGTGGAAAACAGTCGCATCACGCTGGAAGGCGAGGTTGACTGGCAATTCCAGAGGTCGGCTGCCGAGCGGGCAGTGCTCCGTCTGACGGGAGTAAAGGGAGTAACCAACCAGATCACCATCAAGCCGAAGGTGGCGCCCATCCAGGTCAAGGAAAAGATCGAAGCCGCACTCCAGCGCAACGCGACTCTGGACGCGCAACAGATCAAGGTGCAGGCCGACGGGGGCAAGGTTACCCTGACCGGAAGTGTGCACTCCTGGGCGGAGCGTGAGGAGGCCGAGAGCGCTGCCTGGGCCGCGCCCGGGGTTTCTGACGTTAAGAACTCCATTACGGTCTCGTACTGAGGTAGGTCTGGCGCCGACCGGTTGATGAAGAGCGCCGTAAGCAACCGCGTAGCGCCCAAACAGATACAGGGGAGGGAGTTTATGTATACCGTTTCCGAATGTGTGGCGTGCGTGGTCGTGGTTTTCACCCTAAGCACTTTCCTGTGCGCGTTCTGGGTGGTGCTTCACACGGTCAGATGGGGAATTGAGAGTCAGAGGCACAAGCGCACTGTCACTGTCTTGGCGAGGGAGCGAAGCGGAGGTCACTGCGGCCGATCAGAGGTCTAGACCTTGCTTGCTTGTGGTGACCTCCGCCGCCTACGCGTCGTTCGCAAGAGGTTGCCGCCCCGCCTGGGGCGGTGACCTTCTTTGATGTGACCGAGATGAAAGGGAGATGAAAAGCCATGCTGCAAATTGAACGCATCCTTTGTCCCATTGATTTCTCGGAATTTTCGGTGACGGCTTATGACTATGCGCAATCGCTAGCTTGGCATTACAAGGCCACTCTGTTCTTGCAGCACGTGATAGATTCGCTGACACCCTATTATCCTTACTATGCTTTTCCGGACTCTTACAACGAAATCTGCCGCCAACTTCGCGCCGATGCCGAGCAGCAGCTTCAGGAGTTTGCGAAAACACATAGTTGGCGCGGGGTACAACCCCAATGCGACGTGCAGGATGGCGCAGTGACAGACTTAATCCTCGGTCTTGCCGAAGCGAAGGCAGTGAATCTGATCGTAATGGGAACCCACGGTTTGCGAGGGATTGACCATCTGGCGCTGGGATCAGTAACAGAAAAAGTATTACGAAAAGCCCGCTGTCCGGTGTTGGCCGTACGCAAGCCGGCCCACGCCTTTGCCCCCCCTGGAGGAGAGCCGGACCTTGTCCAGCTACACCGGATACTTTACTGCACAGATTTTTCTGATTATTCCGAGCAGGCTTTTGACCACGCTGTCTCCCTCGCAGCAGAGTACAAGGCCGAGCTCACCCTGCTCCATGTATTGGAGGACATCTCAAGCTCATCCGATATTGAGAACGAAACAGCGAAAGCGCTAGAGCTCCTGGAGAAACGTATCCCCCCTTGGGCGCGCAAAAACGGCATGACGAAGGCAGTAGTACGTATCGGCAAGGCCTATCAGCAGATCATCCAGCTTGCTTTGGAATCACAAACTGATTTGATCATCATGGGCGTGCGAGGGCGGCATGCCTTGGATCTTGCGGTATTTGGTTCGACAACCTACCGGGTGGTTCAGTCAGGCCCTTGTCCGGTTCTGGTAGTTCACATTTGAAAGTGCGGAACGCGCTGGCGTCCTATCCTGGTCTATCGGGATTGACGTTCGTGCAATCAAGGAAGGGCGCCGTCGAGCTCACACAAGAATTACGACTGCTGCAGATGGATCTGGTGCGAGGATAGTCATGGCATTATTGACCCCGAGCGAACGGTTGGCAGACCAACTGCTGTCTGGAGACCGGGCCAGAATCCTTCTGGCAATCAAAGATCCACGGGATCTCGTTCACTACCGAGCCATGCTTCAAGAGCTGGGGTGCCAGGTGCGAGCCAGTTCGTCCTTTGCTGAGGGAGTGCAATGCCTTGAGCGCGAACCGTTTGACTTGATAATTTTAGACCAGGGCAGCAGTAGGTTCGAAGGGCGGGAGGTGCTCGCGCGGGCCATGGAAGTCGACGTGGAGCTGCGGGTGTTGGTATTGGCGCGATCTTATGCCAGGGACTGCTATCTGGAAGCAATGCAGTCGGGAGCCCTGGATTATCTGGAGGGACCTTTGAGCGCAGCGGAGATCCTTGCTCACCTGGACACATTCATACCGCGCCGAAGCGGAGCGCAGGGAATCTCGGTAAACCGGGTCAAGGGTGCTAAGCCCGGTAAAGAAATCATGAATAAAGCGAAATCCAATTGATGTGCGTTCGCTAAAATTAACTGTGCCGAAGAACCTTAGCCGCTTGACGGTCACCCTAGAATAGGCCCAGCAAATCGTTAGTCAGGCGCTAGCCGGAGGGCAACGTGAACTATTTGCAGCAGTTTAAAGTGCGGCCTCACACCAGGGTGAAGCTCAAAGACATCGACCCTGCATTCAAGGACGATTATGAGAGTCACAAGGCGGCGGATAAGGAGGTCGCAAAACTCCAGAAAAGGCTGCAAGAACTCCAGTTGTTGCTCTATGCGCAACGACGGTATTCGGTTCTGATCTGCCTACAGGCAGTGGACACTGGCGGAAAGGATGGGACGATCAGCCACGTCCTGGGGGCGATGAACCCCCAGGGCTGCCGGGTGGTGGCGTTCCGTCAACCCTCGGCCGAGGAATTGGCCCATGACTTCCTGTGGCGAGCACACCGGGCTGTGCCTGCCAGGGGAGAAGTTGTGATCTTCAATCGCTCTTATTATGAGGACGTGCTGATCGTCCGTGTCCACAATCTGGTCCCTGAAGACGTCTGGTCCCGCCGCTATGACCTGATCAACGCGTTTGAGAAGGACCTCATCGATAACGACACCCACATTCTCAAGTTCTACTTGCACATCTCCAAAGAGGAGCAACTGAAACGCTTTGCGAATCGGCTGGATGACCCGAGCAAGCAATGGAAGATAAGCGAGGCCGACTATAAGGAGCGACGTTTTTGGGATGATTATGTTTCGGCTTTTGAGGACGCCTTGTCCCGGTGCAGCACCGAGCACGCACCCTGGTTCATCATCCCAGCCAACCACAAGTGGTTCCGGAACCTTGCTGTAGCCCGGATCGTCGTGGAACACCTGGAAGCGCTGAACATGAAATACCCCAAGCCCACGGTTGATATCGAACACATTCGGCATGAGTATCACGCAGCCAAGAAAGCCTAGGTGATGGGCGCCGTCCGGTAACAAAAGATGAGAATTGCCACAACAAACAAGGAGTACATCGTGTTCGTGGCGGTTGGACCCTATGGAAAAGCATCCGAGGGGAGGCGGGTATGGATAAAGCCGGAAGAGCTCTGGTAGCAATCTCCGACAGCGAAAATCGGGAAGCCCTTGTTCAGGCTCTTCCCGCGTGCGGTTTTGAGCCGATTTTTTGTTCGTCCCTAGACGAGGTCCGGGAGATCCTGGCATCGGAAGCGGCCGACGCATTGTTTTGTGACACCGCGTTTACCAACGGCAGCTTCGACGACCTTCCCCGTGATATTCGATCAGGGGAGTTAAGACCCCCTGTGATTGTGTGCTCGCCGGTATACGATCCGGCCGTCTATTCGGACGTAATTTATCGGGGAGCGTTTGACTATATTGTCTACCCTTACCGCAACGACGAGGTGCGGTGGATTCTAGGCACAGCGCTCCGCAGATCTTCTGAGCTTGCGCCCAAGCCCAAGGTGAATTCTGGGCACGCAGCTTCCTCCCAGTGGAGAAGCCATGTTACACATTGAGCGAATCCTTTGCCCCGTTGATTTCTCGGAATCTTCACTAACAGCGTACGACTACGCGCAGTCGCTGGCCCGGCATTATCAAGCCAAGCTGTTCCTCCAGCACGTCGTCGATTTCATTCTACCCTCCTATGACTATTACGCTCCGCCGAGCTACCTCGACGAGATGTTCCGGAAGATTTGCGCCGACGCTCGAGGGCAGTTGCAGGACTTCGCGAAGTCGCATACGAGGAACGGTGTGCAGCCTGAATGCCTTGTGTATGAAGGTGCGGTGACGGACTCGATCCTCTCCTTTGCGGAAGCGCAAAAGATGGACCTCATCGTCATGGGGACGCACGGGCTCAAAGGACTTGACCGGGTCACACTGGGGTCGGTGGCGGAAAAGGTGTTGCGGAAGGCCCGCTGTCCCGTGCTGGTGGTCCGGAGGCCGGAGCACGATTCAGTCAGCCCAGGACGTGCACAGGCGCCGATCCAGTTGCGCAAGATCGTTTTCTGCACAGACTTTTCCGACCATTCGACTCGGGCTTTGGAGTATGCGCTCTCGGCAGCGGCGGAGTACGATGCCGACCTCACCCTGCTCCACGTGTTGGAGGACATCCCGAGCTCGGCCAACATTGAAGAGGCAATTGCGACAGCGACCAAGCAACTCGATAAACTGATTCCAACGGAAGGGGTCCAAGCCGCCAAGATTAAGACGGTGGTGCGAATCGGCAGAGCGTACCAACAGATCATCCAACTTACCTTGGAGATACAAGCTGACTTACTGATCATGGCGGTGCGTGGGCGTAATGCCTTGGATCTTGCTGTGTTTGGTTCGACAACTTATCGAGTGATCCAGTTAGGATCCCGCCCCGTTCTAGCAGTTCACGATTGAGGGCGCGGAGCACACGCTGACAGGGAGTGGCATTGAGACGGAAGAAAATCGGTCGAAGTATTCTCATTGTCCTAGCCGCATTGATGGCTGCAACGCTGGCGGGACACCAAGCCAAGACTTCGCCTGCGGGACTTGAGGCACTCCCGCCGGACATTCAGACGCTTTACAATGCAGGGCAGTATCATCGGGCCGCGGAGGCACTGCAAGCTGCGATTGAACGAAATCCGAAGGACGCCTCTCTTCATTATTGGCTCGGCCGTTGTTTCTTTGAGCTCCGCGATTTCAGCCACTCGATTTCGAGCTTGGAGCGCTCCATCGAGCTAGAACCCAGGCGCTCCGAATATCACGATTGGCTCGGCCGGGCGTGTGGTCGCAAAGCCGATGAGAACAGCCACTCCAGCATGGTTTCCGCTCTTTCCCTAGCGCGCCGGACCCACCACGAATTCGAGGCTGCGGTCCGGCTGGATGCCACCAATATCAATGCCCAGCGGGACCTCATTGCCTTTATGGCGAATGCTCCTGGCAGCCTCGGAGGCGGCGAAGGGCATGCACTGGAGCAAGTCCGCGCCCTGTCGGCCGTGGATCCGGTGGAGGGGACGTTGGCCCTGGCGGATCTTTATGCCGTGCAGAAGAAGTTCGAGCAGGCTAGCGAGGAGTATCAGAAAGTCCTGGAATTGGCGCCCAACCGCATCGGCGCCTATCTCGAAGTTGCGGATTACTATCGTGATCGGGGCGACTCCGGCCGTATGGAGCAAGCCGTCGAGGCCGCCGCGAAAGTCGCCCCTTCCGATCGCCGACTCAGCTATTACCGTGGTGTCGCACTGGTCTTGGAAAACCAGGATCCGGCGGCCGCTGAGAATGATCTGCGCACCTACATCGACACTGTACCGGACAATTCCGAAGTCCCCACGCACTCCTCTGCCTACGAGTGGCTTGGAGAGCTCTATGAAAACGAAAAGAGGTCTGAGTTGGCGGCCGAGCAATATCAGGCGGGTCTGGCTCTCGACCCGCAGAACAAGGCCCTGCGGGAGGCATTGAAGAGGCTGCAAAAGAAATAGCCCTCTTTGCACCCAAACGGAGAAAACACGATGTTCAGCCCACTTTCTGCTGAGCCCGTCAGGGACGTCCCATTCCCGGTTGAGGCCGGATCTCCACATCCGTTGGGGGCTGCAGTTTCACCTTCCGGTGTGAATTTCTCACTTTTTTCCTCGAATGCCACCGGCGTCGAGCTGCTCCTGTTCTCAGGTCACGACTCGTTGGAGCCCTTCCAAACGATTCGGCTCGATCCTTATGTAAACAAGACCTTCCATTTATGGCACGCCTTTGTGCGCGGTCTGAAACCGGGCGTGCACTATGCGTATCGTGTCGATGGCCCATCTGACTCCGCCGGACAGCGATTCAACAGAAACAAGGTCCTGATCGACCCCTACGCCCGCGGCAATTCTGATGCTCTTTGGGATCGCGACAGCGCGTGCACTCCGGAGGATAACCTGAGGACGTCCATCCGCTCCGTGGTCATCGACGATTCCGGCTATGATTGGGAAGGTGACACGCCCCTCAACCGTCCGATGGCGGAATGCATCATCTATGAGGCGCATGTTCGCGGCTTCACGCAATCTCCGACTTCGGGTGTTCGGCATCCCGGAACTTTCGCCGGCCTCGTTGAAAAGATTCCTTACCTTAAGGACCTCGGCATCACTGCCGTGGAGTTGCTTCCTGTCTTTGATTTTGACGAGACCGCGGTGCTCAGAGTCGTCGACGGGAAGCCTCTCCACAATTACTGGGGATACAGCACTATAGGCTACTTTGCGCCGCAGTCCTTCTATTGCCTCCACCCCGAATGCGGCGGCCATTTACGCGAATTCCGCGATTTGGTCAAGGCTATGCACAAGGCGGGGATCGAAATCATTCTCGATGTGGTCTTCAACCACACGGATGAAGGCAACCACCAGGGACCGACATATTCTTTCCGAGGCATCGATAATCGCGCTTACTATTTGCTGGTGCCTTGGGCGCTGCAATACTACATGGATTATTCCGGGTGCGGGAACACCTTCAACTGCAATCACCCCATTGCCGCGAAGATGATCGTCGAGTGCCTGCACTACTGGGTTCAGGAAGCCCATGTGGACGGCTTCCGCTTCGACGAAGGGTCCATCCTTTCGCGCGGGGAAGACGGAGCGCCAGCCGCTCGCCCCCCGTTGGTATGGCATATCGAACTGGACGAATTCTTGGCCGATACGAAGGTGATTGCGGAAGCGTGGGATGCCGCTGGCCTGTACCAGATCGGGCATTTCCCCGGCGACCGATGGGCCGAATGGAACGGCCGCTATCGCGACGACGTCCGTCGCTTCGTAAGGGGCGATCCCGCCCTGGTGGGCGCAATCGCGTCGCGCTTGGCGGGTAGCGCTGATATTTATCAGGAACGCGGCGGGTCACCGTTGAATAGTGTAAATTTCGTGGCCTGTCACGACGGTTTTACTCTGAATGACTTGGTCTCCTTCAACGAGAAGCATAACGAGGCAAACGGCGAGTACAACCGTGATGGCATCAACGATAATCTTAGCTGGAACTGTGGCGCGGAGGGCGATTCCGACGATCCCAATATCGACTCGCTCCGCAACCGTCAGGTTCGCAACTTTATGGCAATCTTGCTGCTTTCGCGTGGCGTTCCAATGTTTGCGGCCGGCGACGAGATCCGTCGTTCACAGAAAGGTAACAATAACGCCTATTGCCAGGATAATGAGATCAGTTGGTTCGATTGGACTTTGGTGAACAAGCACGCCGACTTGCTCCGCTTCTGTAGGAGCATGATTCGTTTCCGGAAGATGCACGCAGCCGTCCGGCGCGACCAGTTCTTCGATGGCGCGGTCAACGAGCGAGGCCTAAAGGACGTAGCGTGGCATGGCACGAAGCTCAACAGTCCTGGATGGGACGATACGGGCGCGCGCGCACTCGCGATGACGCTGGCAGGTTTCGCCGGGGAGCCCGACTTGCACGTAATGTTCAACATGTTCTGGGAGAGCCTGGATTTTGAACTACCGGTTGTGCCGGGCAGACATTGGTGCCTAGCCGTGGACACCGCCCAGCCTTCGCCTTACGACATTGCCGACCCCGGGTTGGAGCCAGACGTACTCGGGAACACCCGTCTGGTCGAGGCCCGAAGTGTCGTAGTCCTAGTGAATCGGGCTTGAGAAAACCCTTTGCGGCGGCGCCTGCCGACGGAGCTTCAATCCCCGTTTACTTTTCACGAAGTTCGCGAATTCGCGAAGGAATCGTGGCTTTATAATCCGCGAACTCACGCGTTTTCAAGAGTTTAGATGTGGCCTTCGCATTGCTGTAGGACAGGATGTGGTTTCAAGAAAATCGTGCAAGAAGCCAAATGGGAGACGCAAAGGAGAATAACATGAGCGCTGATGTATACTTGGCGAAGCAGGCAATCCACGACAAGCTTGAGGTCCATGTCAAGACCGCTGAGGCGAAGCTGGAAATGCTGAAAGCGCAGGCTGAGAATGCGAAAGCGAACGTCGAGATCAAGGCACTCGCCGAGCTACTGACCAAGAAACTAGCCCTCCAGCGGGAGCTGAAGGGACTGAAGAAGTTGGGCGGAGACAGGTGGGAGCAGGCGAAAGCCGATCTCGAAGCACGGATCGCAGATTTCGAAAAGTCGGTGAGGGATATCGAATCGAAGGCAAAGCCAAGCTGAGGCGTGCGGGAGTTCCTCATCTTCGTCGCCGCATTGAAGAATTTGCTTTTTTCGTAGGGGGCGAGGGCGAGGACCTTGCCGTGAATCCTGAAAGCCCCAAGCAGATCCTCGCCCCCATTTCACGGAACATTGGACAAGGAGAAGAAGACATGACAGCACAAAGAACCACGGACGTACTCAAAGAAATTACCGGGATGTCCATCGGATGGGCCGCCGTCATGATCGTGCTGGGATTTTTGGCTGCCTTTCTGCCCTTTGCGACGGGCATTGATGTCTCCATTGTGGTCAGTTGGATCATCCTCTTCGGTGGTATCGCACACCTGGGTTATGCGTTCGCTGCTCGGGACCTTATGGCATTTTTCTGGCGAATACTGATAGGGATCGTCTACGTCGCCAGCGGTGGCTATCTCGCATTCCATCCGGGGCTCACATTGGAGTCTCTCGCATTAGTAGTGGCGGGAATTTTCTTCGTAGAGGGCGTGCTGGAGGTTGTCGCGTTTTACCCGTTTCGCGCCCTGTCGGGATCCGGATGGATGCTCTTTGACGGCATCATGAGCCTCCTTTTGGCATTCTTGATCTGGTACCCTCGGTCGTCCAGTTCAACGTGGGCCATCGGAATCCTAGTTGGCGTTAACCTCATTGTGAGCGGTTTCACCCGGCTTATGTACTCGGTGGCAGCTCGCAACGCACTGAAGGCGGCGGCCTGACCGGAGCACAGACTCTTCCGCAATTGATCGATCGGTGCTAGTCTCGTTGAAAGTCCGGCCAAAAGCACTGCTTCATTTTTGGCCGACCCTGGGCATCAGCCCAAAATTCACGAAAGGAGAACTGACAGTGAGTGATGTGTTGATAATTCAAGTTACCCCGGAGATGATTCATCACTGGGGATGGTTCCTCGCGTTTGGCATCGTGTTGCTGTTGCTCGGCATCGCCGCAATTGTACGGTCCGTCACAGCCACGGTGGCCTCGATGTATTTCTTTGGATGGCTGCTTGTGCTTGCCGCCATCTTCGAGTTTGTCAGTGCGTTCATGGTTGGGAATTGGGCAGGGTTCTTCCTGCATCTGCTGATCGCGATTCTCTTCGGAATAGTCGGCGTACTGATGCTAACCAGACCCGTGATAAGCGCCGAGAGTTTGACGCTGGTGATGGGGGTGTTCTTTCTGATCGCCGGACTGTATCAATTGATTGCCTCGTTGTGGGCCCATCTGCCAGGCTGGGGATGGCACACCTTGAGTGGAGTGGTCACAACGGTCATGGGCATTCTCGTCCTGGCGGGATGGCCGGCCACGGGGTTTTGGGTGATCGGTCTTTTTGTCGGAATTGATCTGGTTTTCTACGGCTGGGCTTGGATTGCACTGGCCATTGGTCTGCGCAAGATGTGAACGGAAGGGTGGAGGGCTGCCGGGCTACAATTACAAGTAGCCCGGCCAGCGAGGTCCTACGCACCAACGAGTTGCAGGTCTGGTTTCTGAGCGAACAAGTCGTGAAGGAGCCATTGGTTAAGGCAGTGGAGCCTTAGTCTGGCGCCGGTGCAGCCCAAGGAGCGAATGTCACAAGAATTCCGAGCGGGAGTCAAGCGCCAGTTCCCGGAAGGAACAGTCGGAGAGAAAGAAATATGGGAATCGTATGTCTGGAAATGTCGCAAGCGTGCTCAACCAATGTCGGGCCCACGCTCGGTGCTCCTGAGCTCCTCGCAAAGGTACGAAGGGGAAGGCCAGGGAGGACTGACTCGCGCGCCTCGAGACAGTTGGATTCTGACACAACTGCCGCTCTGCGCGACATCGACAAAGATTTGGACCTCGTCCAGCAAGCCATCGCTGGGAACGCTGATGCCCAAGAGCGTCTCTTCACCCCTCATGCAGGCAGGCTCTACCAGACTGCATTCGCTGTGCTCCACAACAAAGAAGATGCAGAGGATGCACTGCAGGACGGCATGTGCAAGGCATACGCCAGCCTGCGCTCCTTTGAGGGCCGGTCGTCTTTTTCCACTTGGCTCACGCGCATCGTTGTAAACTCGGCTCTCATGACTCGCCGCAGCAAATGTGCCCATCCTGAAGCTTCCTTGGACGAGATTTTGGACAATCAGCCAGAACGGTTACGGCACGTAGTCGTCGATGCGCAGCCCGACCCCGAGAAAACTTGCGCAGCGATCGAGATCAATGCGCTTGTCGATGAGCATGCTCGTCAACTTTCACCGGCACTGCAAGCGGCATTTCGACTCCGTATGATCAACGGTCTTTCCGTGACGGAATCGAGCCAGGCACTTGGCATCTCGGCGAACACATTCAAATCGCGGTTCTCTCGGGCGCTACGAAAGGTGGCAGGTGGGCTGCAACAATCGCTTGAGATGAGCGCGCGAGTGTTCAAAAGACGCGCCTTCTCATACGCGACAGTTGACGGGCGCACTTGGAGGAGGTCAAGATGATTGCAGCATCCATGCATATGGCCCCCGTGGATGTCTTCTGGGTATTCATTATGGTGGCATGGCTACAGCCGGTGCTGAAGCAGCGACTGCTCGAAGCGTCAAGCTGGCGACTGATCGCTAACGTTGAACGAAGTGAGGACCACGCGTGATTCTGCTCGCGCGTCGGGAGGTGGAACATGAACGAACCGCAATCGTCACCAAGAAAACACGACCGCGACGACGAAAAGAAGCGCCAGGAGCAAACTCGGCGTCAGTTTCATTTCGCCGTCACTTACTTGATCGCGAGCCTGATAGTCTTGTGGCTGTTCCAGGTATTCGTCTTAACTCCCAGCCGGGGCACAGAAATCCCTTACAGCGAGTTCAAGACAAGACTGGCTGCCGGTCAAATCGTAAAGGTGACTATTGGCGAAAGGGGCATCCTTGGTGAGATGAAAAATCCCACCTCGGGCGCAACTCCTCCGACCGTCCCATTCAATACCATACCTGCGCCCACCGGGGACCCCAAGCTGATTGAAGAGCTACAAAGTGCGAAAGTAACTTACAACTTCGAGCACCCACCGAGTCCCCTGGGTGGCATTTTGCTGAACCTTCTGCCGCTCGTGCTCCTCGGCGCTTTCTGGTACATGGCCTACCAGCGAGCGGGCGGGGACGCCGGGATGGCTGGCATCTTTGGGGTCGGTAAGAGCAAAGCGGTCGAGGTCAAGCCCGAGGATGTCACGGTCACCTACAAAGATGTGGGCGGAGCGGATGAGGCCATTGCTGAGCTACAAGAGACCATTCAGTTTCTGAAAGCGCCGGAGCAATTCGCTCAACTCGGGGGGCACATCCCCAAGGGCGTGTTGCTCGTCGGGCCCCCGGGCACCGGCAAGACGCTGCTGGCCAAAGCCACGGCCGGCGAGGCCCAGGTCCCGTTCTTCGAGACCAGTGGCTCCGAGTTTGTCGAGATGTTTGTGGGCGTGGGCGCCGCACGCGTGCGCGACCTGTTCGAGCAGGCGCGCAAGGTGGCTCCGGCAATCATTTTCATTGATGAGATTGATGCCATTGGTGAGAGCCGGGGTGGCGCGATGCGCATGGGCACCAACGACGAGCGTGAGCAGACGCTCAACCAATTGCTGGCGGAGATTGACGGCTTCAAAACCGACACCAGCGCCCCAGTGATTATCATGGCTGCCACCAACCGTCCGGAGGTGCTCGATCCGGCGCTTCTGCGCGCCGGCCGCTTTGATCGCCAGGTCGCCATCGGCAATCCGGACCTCATCGGCCGTGTGCAAATCCTGCGGATTCATAGCAAGGGTGTAAAGCTAGCGGCAGACTTTGACATGGAGCAGGCCGCCCGGGGGACGGCTGGCTTCAGCGGCGCTGATCTGGAGAATGCCATGAATGAGGCGGCATTAGGCGCCGCCCGGCGCAAGGCCACGGCAGTCACCCTGAATGATTTTGAGACTGCGATCGAACGTGTGATTGCGGGTTCCGAGCAAAAAAGCCGCGTAATGAACCAGCAGGAACGGACTACGGTTGCATACCACGAGGCAGGCCACGCGCTGGTGGCGGAACTGCTGCCGCATGGCGAACCGGTCAGCAAGATCAGCATCGTTCCCCACAGCCGGGGCGCCTTGGGCTACACTATACAAACGCCAACCGAAGACCGCTATCTGCTCTCGATTGACGAATTGAAGGATAGGATTGCCGTTATGTTGGGCGGGCGTGCCGGCGAAGTGGTGGAGTTTGGGACCATCAGCACCGGGGCCAGTGACGACATTCAGCGGGCGACTGAGCTGGCCCGCCGTATGGTCACAGAATTCGGCATGAGTGAAAAGCTCGGCTCAGTCCGCTACGCAGGCCAGCAGCTCCAATACCTGGGGGGATCGGTCGAGGACAATAGCCAGCTCAGTCCGGAGACTCGTCAAGTGATCGACTCGGAGATCCAGCGTATCGTGACCGAACAGTACACGCGTGCTCAGGCGCTGCTGAAGGAACACACAGCGGCCCATAACACATTGGCCCAGGAACTGCTGAAGCAAGAAACGGTGAGCGGTAGTGACGTGAAAGAAGCACTGAAGAATACTCAGAGCCCAGAATCTCCCGCCGGTGGCACTCACTGAGATTGAAGGCTTCATTATTCTCGCCCAATAGAGGAACGGAGGAAAACTAGCGTGGGAGGCATGATTCCATTATCGGACGAATCTCGACGGCCCAGAAGTTTCCCCGTCGTCACCGCGGGAATCATCGCCGTGAACGCGGTCGTCTTCGTGTTGGAACTGATAGGCGGTGACGCATTTGTAATGCGATGGGCGGAGACACCCGCCACTATTGTCGCAGGCCACCGCTGGATCACCATCCTGACGGCGATGTTCATGCACGCCGGTTGGATGCACATTATAGGCAACATGGTGTTTCTATGGGCATTTGGCCCAGAAGTAGAAGACGCCATGGGGCCGCTACAGTACTTGGCGTTTTACCTGCTCAGCGGCCTCGCGGCTTCGCTCTCACAGCTCGCACTTATGCCTCATTCCACCGTTCCCAATCTGGGAGCCAGTGGGGCGATTGCGGGAGTGATGGGCGCCTTTCTGATCACCTACCCTCGTGATCAGATACGCACGCTGCTTTTTTTTGGCTGGTTCGTTCGCACCGCTTTTATTCCCGCGGCGCTCTTGATCGGATTCTGGTTCCTGATCCAGCTCTTCGATCAGGTCGGCGCCGTGGCCGGTGCGCAGTCGGGGGGTGGCGTGGCTTATATGGCTCATGTTGGCGGCTTCATCTTTGGGGCGGCCACCTCACGAATTTTCGAGGGTTTCCGGCGCATTGATAAGGTTAGTTAGCCATGTCAGCCAACACCAATCCAACCCAGGTCCCGATTACCGGCTTGTCAGCACAGGAAGCCCCCTACTGGAGTCGTGATGTTGCTGAGCTGAGCGCTGCTTTGGGCTCGGGCCCCGGGGGCTTGTCGTCCGAAAATGCCACCGAGAGGCTTCGCCAAGTCGGCCCCAACAGCGTCGAGGAAGCGAGCCATCTGAGCGCTCTGCGCCTACTATTGCGGCAATTCGAAAGCCCCCTCGTACTCATTCTCATCATCGGCGCCGTGATTTCGCTGGCGCTGGGGAACCGGCTGGACGCGACCATCATTCTGGCGATCGTGCTCGGCAGCTCGCTGCTTGGTTTCTATGAGGAGTACCGGGCATCGGCCGCGGTGGAAGAGCTCAAGCGCCGTCTGGAGTTGACATGTCGGGTGGTACGCAATGGCATGGAGCAAACTGTGCCTGCAAACACCATCGTGCCCGGCGATGTCATCGTGCTCTCGGCCGGCAACCTCATTCCTGCCGATGGGCTCCTGCTCGAGGCCACGGACTTCCTGGTCAACGAAGCCAGCCTGACCGGCGAATCCTTCCCCGTCGAGAAGCAGCCCGGGATCGTTCCGCCGGAGACGCCCCTCGCGGGCCGTACCAACGCCGTCTACCTCGGCGCTTCGGCGCAGAGCGGCAAGGGGAAGATGCTGGTGGTCGAAACCGGGCGCCGCACCGCCTTCGGCGCGATCTCCGCGCGGCTCAAGGCGCGCCCGCCCGAGACGGACTTCGAGCGCGGCATTCGGCAGTTCGGCTATATGCTGCTCCGGGTGATGATGGTCATCGTTCTGTTTGTACTGACGGTAAACCTGCTTCTTGGCCGGCCGAAAATCGATTCGCTGCTCTTTGCGGTAGCGCTCGCTGTCGGTCTATCGCCCGAGCTGCTGCCCGCCATTATCAGCGTGACGCTGTCCGCCGGCGCACGCGCGATGGCTAAACAGGGTGTTATCGTCCGCCGCCTGGATTCAATTGAGAACCTCGGCAGCATGGATATATTCTGCACGGACAAGACCGGCACGCTGACTGAGGGCGTCATCGTTCTTCAGGACGCCACCGACCCAGACGGCCGGACATCGACCGAGATCAGGCAGCTCGCCTTTCTCAACGCGGCCTTCGAGACCGGCATCGACAACCCGCTCGATGCCGCCCTCCTGGCGGTCGGCAAGAGTGCCGGACTGACGACCAGTGGTTACCGCAAGATCGATGAAATCCCGTATGACTTCCAGACCAAACGGCTGACGATCGTCTTGGCGGTGGACGGCGACGCAGCGCAGCACCTGATCGTCACCAAGGGCGCTTTCGAAAATGTACTTGCCCTCTGTTCCTCTGTGGACCGCAACGGTGTGAATGTTCCTCTCACGGCGGACCTGCGCGCGCGGCTTGAGGCGTTCTACCAGGCCAAAGGTGAGGCAGGATTTCGGGTGCTGGCGGTGGCGACACGCAAGATCAGTGCCAAAGACCGTTACGCCCACAACGATGAGGGAGGGTTGGTATTTGCCGGATTCCTGGTCTTTTTTGACCCGCCCAAAAAAGACGCGCAGAAAACGCTCAGCGATTTGGCGAACCTCGGCATCCACGTCAAGGTCATCAGCGGCGACAATCGCCACGTCACGGCGCATCTGGCGGAAGCGGTGGGGCTCGATCCGAAGTCCATACTCGCCAGCGACCAACTGGCCAAGCTCAACGACGAGGCGCTCGGGCAGGTCGCGCCGCGTACGGATCTCTTCGTCGAAGTCGATCCCCAGCAGAAGGAGCGTATTGTGCGCGCCTTGCAGCGGACCGGACATGCCGTCGGGTATCTCGGCGATGGCATCAACGATGCGCCAGCACTGCATGCGGCCGATGTCGGCATCTCGGTGGACCAGGCAGTGGATGTCGCCCGCGAAAGCGCCGACATCATTCTATTAAAGCCCGATCTGGACGTCCTGCGTCACGGCGTAGAGGATGGCCGGCGCACCTTCGCCAATACGCTCAAATACATCAACATTACGAACAGCGCGAGTTTCGGCAACATGATCAGCATGGCGCTGGGAACCCCGCTGCTCCCTTTCCTCCCCATGACCGCCAAGCAAATCCTGCTCGAGAATTTCCTCTCCGACCTGCCCTCGATGACGATCTCGACCGACAACGTCGATGCGGAGACCGTAAAAAGCCCTGAGCGCTGGCAGATCAAGGACGTGAAGCGTTTCATGATCGTCTTTGGGCTGATCAGCTCCCTCTTCGATCTGCTGACGTTCGCGATTCTGCTGCATGTCTTTCATTCCGGTGCAGCGGTTTTCCAGACGACTTGGTTCGTCATTTCACTGTTGACGGAAGTCGCCGTTGTCCTGGTCCTTCGAACGCGCGGGCCCGCGTTGCGCAGCAAGCCGAGCCGCCTGCTGTTGCGGACCAGTATCGTCATGGCTGTCTTCGCCCTCGCTATCCCCTACCTCGGGCCCTTTGCCTCCGCGTTCGGTTTTGTACCGCTGTCGGCGCTCCAGATGGTGACCGTTCTCGTCATCACCGCTGGATACATCGCAGCGACAGAAGGGGCGAAGGCGTGGTTCTACAAAACGGGAAACAAAAGCCAGCCGGTTGCTGTCGCATAACATTGCTGATTGGAGCCAAAAAATGAAAGCTGTAAGCACGACATTTATTTCGTAGGAAACCTAATCATGTCTCCCAACGCTGCTGAAACCCCGGTCGGGATTGCCGGCTTGACCTCACAGGAAGCCGAGGCACGGCTAGGCCGGTTCGGGCCGAATGAGCCTGCGGCGGCACAGCGCCATTCTCTTCTCTCCGCTGTCGTGCATGTGTTCATGAATCCGCTGACGTTGATTCTGTTGATTGCCGCCATCGTATCGGCATTCACGGGCGACGCAGTAGATGCGGGAATCGTCGGCGTTATTGTTCTGCTGAGCGGGGCTATTGACTTAAGTCAGACGTACCGCTCCGCGCGCGCTGTCGAACGACTGCGCGATGAGGTTGCCCCCACGGCAACCGCCCTGCGCGATGGCGCGTGGAAGGAGATTCAGCGACGTGACGTGGTGCCGGGAGACATCGTCCGGCTTTCCGCCGGGGATCTTGTCCCCGCCGATGCGCGCCTCTTGATTGCGCGCGACATCTATGTCCAGCAAGGAATGCTAACCGGCGAATCGCTTCCCACCGATAAAGAAGCGACCGGAGAGCCCGCCTCGACCAAAGCGGATGCGCGCAATATGGTCTTTCTGGGCACCTCTATCGTGAGTGGAACGGCAACCGCCGAGGTGGTCGCGACGGGCCCGCGAACTGCTTTTGGCGATATTGCGGCTCGCCTCGCCGCACGCCCGGAAGAGACAGCCTTCGACAAGGGCTTGAAAAATTTCAGCCAGCTCATCGCGAAAACGGTCGTCTTCCTTGTTCTCTTCCTGATTATCGTAAGCATTGCACGCCACCGCGATCCGCTTCAATCGCTGATGTTTGCGGTTGCGCTGGCGGTTGGCTTGACACCCGAGTTTCTGCCCATGATTACCTCGGTGACGCTTTCGAAAGGCGCCGTCGCGATGGCACGGAAGAAGGTCATCGTCAAGCATCTCTC
>Ga0326727_10007765_pt1 | contig 27928 bp, 26 predicted proteins | sample MB2enrmetagenome_FD_207643 | JGI IMG/M metagenome (GOLD analysis project Ga0326727, IMG submission 207643) | Lab enriched peat soil microbial communities from McLean, Ithaca, NY, United States - MB29MY | ecosystem: Environmental > Terrestrial > Soil > Wetlands > Peat | place: USA: New York...
AGGAGTCGATCATGATTACTAACGCCGCCGCAAAGCGGCAAGCAGGGCCGGATACTGAGAAACTCGTCGCCAGGTACGGATGTGGTCCCGTGCACTTCTCCGGAACGGACGAAGCACTGTATGAACGGCACTTGCTGTTTGACAGTGGCGTCGATCTAGCGGCGGCGACGGCGCGCGACCGGTTCGAAGCCCTGGCGCGGTCGGTGCGTGACGTTCTATCTCAGCGATGGCTCTTAACCGAGAAGACCTACGAAGAACGAAATCCTAAGCGGCTCTACTATCTCTCGATGGAGTTTCTCATCGGCCGCTCGCTGGCCAACAATGTTACGAATCTTCTGCTCTCTCCGCTCACGAACCAGTTCATCGAGGACAAAAAACTCAATCTCCTCGAGATTTTGGAGCAGGAGCCCGATGCGGGGCTCGGCAACGGCGGCCTTGGACGCCTGGCGGCCTGCTTCGTTGAATCTGCCGCGACCATGCACCTACCGGCGATGGGATACGGATTGCGCTATGAATATGGCATTTTCAAGCAATCCATCCAGAACGGATGGCAGCGGGAAATGCCGGACAACTGGCTCCGTTCTCCCGACCCGTGGGAGGTCGCTCGCCCGAATGAGAAGGTGGAGGTCAGTTTGGGTTGCTCGATCGAGCTCAGTGGAGGCAGTCTGCGCCCCGTGCCGGGGCGGCCGTCAACTCTGATCGGCATCCCATTCGATCGTCCGGTGGTCGGCTATGGAGGTTCCACGATCAATACGCTCCGCCTCTGGTCCGCTGCCGCATCAGACTCCTTCAACTTTGAAGAGTTCTCTCACGGTGATTTTGTGGAGGCGTTTACTGGGACGCTCGCGGCTGAGACCCTGGGGCGGGTCCTTTATCCCGATGATTCCAGAATCATGGGGCAAGGCCTGCGCCTGTTGCAGGAGTATTTTCTGGTCGCATGCTCGCTGGCAGATACCGTGCGCCGCTTCCAACGCAGCAACTCGGATTGGCGCTTGTTTGCAGACAAAGTCGCGATTCAGATGAACGACACGCACCCCGCTCTGGCCGTGCCGGAACTCATGCGAATCCTGGTTGATCAGGTGCACCTTGAATGGGATGAAGCCTGGCACATCACACAGAACACGCTGGCCTACACCAATCACACCTTGTTGCCTGAAGCGCTCGAAAAATGGCCGGTAGCGTGGTTTGAAGACATGCTGCCCCGGCAACTCGAGATCATCTACGAAATCAACCGCCGCTTTCTGGGCGACGTGCGGGGGCGGTTTCCGGGCGATAAGGGCCGAATTCAGCGCGTGAGTGTTGTCGAAGACGGTGAGCCCGGGACCAAGAAGCTTCGAATGGCCAATCTGGCGGTCGTAGGTTCTCACAGTACCAACGGGGTGGCAGAGATTCACTCCAAGCTGTTGCGTGAGACCACGCTCAAAGACCTGGCGGAAATCTTTCCGGAACGTTTCAACAATAAAACGAATGGGGTCACACCCCGGCGCTGGCTGGAATTATGCAATCCTGCTCTTTCTGGACTCATCACTGATGCCATTGGAGATGCCTGGATCCGCGATTTAAGCGAATTACGCAAGCTCAAAGCATTCACCGAGGACAATGGCTTCCGTGATGACTTCCGCAAAGCCAAGCGAAACGCCAAGCGACAATTCTGTGATTGGCTCCGCTGGTCGACAGGGCAGAGCGTTGATCCTGAGTCGATCTTCGATTGCCAGGTCAAACGCATCCACGAGTACAAACGGCAATTCCTGAATGCACTGCGGATCGTTGTGCTCTACAACCGGCTGCGTCAGGACCCGGGGCTCAACCTGTACCCACGCACGTTCTTTTTCGCCGGCAAAGCTGCGCCTGCCTACCGGCTCGCCAAGGTGATCATCAAGTTGATTAACAATCTGGCTGCGACCATCGACGGCGACCCCACGGTACGCGAACGGCTCAAGGTGGTATTCCTGCCCGACTACTGCGTCTCGCTTGCGGAACACCTGATCCCCGCCAGTGACGTCTCCAACCAGATTTCGACTGCAGGTTACGAGGCCAGCGGCACCAGCAACATGAAGTTCATGATGAACGGCGCATTGACGATCGGTACACTCGATGGCGCGACGATTGAGATGGCAGCAGAGGCGGGCGAGGAGAACTTTTTCCTCTTCGGCTTGACGGCTGAGCAGGTGATTGGCAGTCGCGGATGGTACAACCCGCGCTGGCACTACGAACACGAGCCTGAGACCCGTCAAGCCCTGGACTTGATTTTCTCGGATTATTTCAGCTGCTATGAGCCGGGTGTATTCGAGCCGTTGCGGGACATGTTGCTGACGCACGGCGACCACTACATGCATTTGGCGGACCTGAAGTCGTATCTCGAGGCAGACGGACGGCTGACCGCGTTATATGCCGATTCCGACGAATGGGCGCGCAAGGCCATCTTGAATGTGGCGGGCTCGGGGAAGTTCTCCAGTGACCGCACCATCGCTGAATATGCGGCAGAAATCTGGCATGTACAGCCATGTCCAATACCGGAGCAAGCGTAAGAGAAGGCGCGGACATAAAAGAAAAAGCAGATGTAGTGAAACTCACAAACGCACTTATTCTTCCGGCTTTTGTTTTCATAATGACTTGCGCCTACGGCCAGGATGTCCATTACGACTACGCCCGAGGCACCAACTTTTCGGCCTACAGGACCTATCAATGGGTCGAGGTCCCGAGCGCGCCAACCAAGATCGATCCGCCGAAGGGTGTTCCAGACCCCCCGCCCGGACTGCCAAAAATCGAGCTTCCGGGCGGAGGACCCATGGGCGACAGCCGGGGTGGAATGTCAGATGATCAGTTGATTAGTCAGGACATTAAGCGGGCAGTGGACGAACAGCTCGCACAGAAAGGCCTCACCAGGGTCGAAAAGAACGGCGACCTTCAGATTGCGTACCACGCCGCCATCCGTGAAGAAAAGGGCATAGATCTAAACGGCATGGGTTGGGGGGGCAGAGGTTTCGGCGGATTGTGGGACGGCTCAATTTCGGGCCAGACTTCTACCATCCCCATCGGGACGCTGGTGATCGACGTATATGACCCGGCAACAAAGCAGCTGATCTGGCGCGGACAAGCCAGCAAGAGCATCGATCTCAAGAAAGACCCAGACAAGAATTTCAAAAATCTGGAAAAGGCGATGACCAAGCTGTTCAAGAATTATCCGCCTCAAGCCGGCAAATAGTCAGCTGCCGGCTTTAAGGCAACGCAACACAACGAATACACAGGAGAACTCGTAATGAACGCGAAGCAGATTTGGGGAGTGATGGTCGTTCTATGTGTGGCAGCCGTAGCTGCCCGCGCGGACTCTTTGGAATTGAAGAATGGGAGTCTGATCAAGGGTAAATTCATGGAGGGGACCCAGACCAGCATCAGCTTTCAGGTAGGGTCGTCGGTGCAGAACTATAACATCGCCGATGTCCGTTCGCTCCGATTCGATTCCGACGCGCAGGGTGCCTCGCCCTCGGTTCCCTTGAAGCAGCCGAGTGTGCCTTCGGCTTCAGAAAAAGATGAAGTCGCAAAATCTTCGTCGTCGGTCACCATTCCCGCGGGCACACGGATTTCGGTTCGCACCATCGATTCCATTGACTCCACGAGGAATCGTGTGGGATATCGTTTTGAGGCTTCACTCGAAGAACCTCTGACGATAGCTGGCAATGTGGTGGTTCCGAAGTACGCAGACGTCTACGGCCGGTTGGAAGAGTCGAAAGAGACCGGAACTTTCACTGGAAGGTCCGAACTAAGACTCGAGCTGACGGGAATCGTCGTCCATGGTCAGACTGTGCCGCTAGTCACCGGAGAATACGAAGTCTCGGGCAAATCCAAGGGCGAGAGTACCGCGAAAAGAACTGTCGGGGGAGCCGCCATTGGGAGCATCATTGGTGCGATTGCAGGCGGCGGGAAAGGCGCGGCCATCGGGGCAGGAACAGGGGCGGGCGTGGGAGCGGGCTCGGAAATCATCACCAAGGGAGACCAAGTGAAGATCCCGAGCGAGACCTTACTGGATTTCACTCTGCAACAGAGCGTGACGATTCCGGCAGCCTGATCCCTCTGCCTCAGAAGCGAGTCTCGCAGTCACGTTCGAAAACTCGCGCCTCTTGATTGAGACAAAATCTACCTGCCCGCGTTCGACGGGCCGACTGGGAGCTTGTCGCCGGCAGCGCTGGAACAGAAGGTTCAGTTGGCTATTTGCTGGATCCCAGCAAGGCCCGTTGCCATGCAAAAAATGAGAGCGAAAATCTATTGATGCAAGTGCCGCCGACCGCGTCGAATGCGTATGGCCAACGTGGAGTCGTGGTCGTATTGTAGGAAGAGAACCATGCATCGGGCACGAATCGTAAAAAGCATTGGACTGATTGGTTTGGTCGCCGCGTTTCTGCTGCTCTGCTCCGCCCAATCTTTTCAACCGGAGCCGAAACTGTATGGCGCCAAGCGGGAGGACGTGCCGCCGTGGGCGGAGCAGGGGAATTTTCGTTTCATCCGGCTAGACGGCGGACAAATCGAAAGCTGGAAGGCCGAGCGGACCTGGTGGGGCAACAAGTTCAGCGCCGAGGAGAAGGAGGTGCTGACCCACATCTACGACCGCGATTTCGAGCAAATGCTGGGCTTGCTCAAGCAGGCGGAGTTCAACTGGATCTGGGTCACCTGGAGCAACGGCTGGTCGCTTAAGGACGAGGACGAGAACCGGGAGAACCTGAAAAAGGTAATCGCCCGTTGCCATGAGAACGGCATCCACGTGTCGGCTTACCTGTCGGCTACCAACATGTTCTGGAAGAGCGCCTACCGCGACGACCCGGAAACGAAGAAGTACGGCCTGTGGAAGTACGGCATCCCCATGTTCTACGCCGGCCCGACCACGACCGACTTGCAGATTTCATGGAAGCGCCGGCTCGCCGATGCGCGCGAGCCTGGCTGGCGGGCCTATCTCCTGAAGAAGGCGGAGCTGGCGGTGGATGCGGGCGTGGACGCGATCGCATGGGACAACATGATCGGTCATAACAGCGGCCTGGCCCAGTTGCTAGATGATACCCAGCGGATGGCGGAACGGAAGGCGCGGGAGACCGGCCGGCCCAAGGTCATGGTTTATGCCAATGTCCATATCTCGCCGGACCGCTTTGGGATGAACGACGTTAACGAAGTGATCTGGGAGGAGGACGGCAAGGACACTCCGGGGGTGTGGGATGGTCATTGGCAGGTGGGGAACGCGCGCAAGATCAAATTCCTGAGCGGCGAGAAGCAGCTCTGGCAGCCCCTGATGTATGAGAACGACCTTTACCACTGCGGCCCGCGCGAGCGCTGCATCCCTAGCCCGTCCGAGCAGAAGCTTTCCATCGCCGAGGCCTATGCGTTCGGCGCGGCCACCTCGCGCAACATCGAGGGCCGATTCCTCTCCGCTCTGATCAATGGCAAGCCGGAGGCTCAGGAGGCCTGGACGGCCATCGCTCAATACAACCATTTCCTGGTCGAGCATTGGGGGCTCTACCACCAGGCAGAGCCGGCGGCGCGGATCGCCTTGCTCTCGGCGGAGCCGCACAACCCGCTGGCCAACGAATTCCTCAAACAGAGCGTCTTCTTCGAGACCAAAGTGCTCTCGCACATGGACAAAGGAATCCCCCTGGACCGGTTCAAGGTGCTGGTGATGCCGGCTGACCTGCCCAAGTTCAGCGCCGAGCAAAGGGCCCGGTTGCATGCGTTCACCGCTGGCGGGGGCGTCATCATCAGCGCCGGAAAGTCTAACTCGGGAATCGTGGCGCGCGCCGAAGCCGCGGCCGGGGGACCTCGCCTCAGCCTGGAGCCGCGCGGTTACGTGCTGGGCCAGTTGACTTGGAAGCCCGACGGCCGGACTTTGATTCTCCACTTGCTCAACTACGATCACCAGGCCTCGGCAGAGAACGTGAAGGTCCGGCTGGACCTGAGCGGGTTGGACCTGAGCGGGTTGGTCCCTCTGCAAGAAACCAACGACCTGAGCCGCTGGGAGGTGAAAGTCCTTTCGCCGGACGCGGCCCAGCCTAAGTTCGCCGGCCTTTCTGTGCACGAGAACGTCTGCGAGTTCACCCTGAGCCGGATCGAGCACTATACCGTCGTGACTCTCTCGGCCAGGCCGGCCCCGTAGTGTTGAAAGTTAAAAGACGGAACCACCGATGCTCTGACATGCTGCAGGCCTACCAGAGCTGCGGGACGGTTCGATGCTTCTGCTTCGACTCTACGTACCCGTTCGGCTTTTGCCTTGGCGGAAGACTCCATGCCGCCGGCTACCTTCCGGTCGGGTTGTGGGGTGCACACGTGCCCATTTCAAAGGCGCGTGCTTACCTTCCTTCTTACGCCTGTTCTCTCATGCAGTCAGTATTGGAGCTGGAATGCGACGGGGCGTATGACAGCCTCGACGCCGTTCTGTTCTGTGTGCCTTGCGACACACTGAGATGCATCAGCCAGATTTGGAAGGGAAAGGCGCCATCCATCACCTTCACCCATCCGCAAAACAGAAGGATTGCGGCAGCCAACGATTTTCTCGCGGCAGAGTATGACTTGGTCAGGAGCAAGCTTGAGAAAATTCTGAAAACGAAGATCAGCGATGAGGCTATCGAGAAAAGCATCGAGATCTCATTGTCAGCGGGCTTTTCGTTGCGGTGATGCTTACATTGATTGTAAGTCTGACCCTTTTCCTTCGAGAGGTTTACTTCGCAATTGGGACATTCGAGATCGGTTTGCCGGCGGTGGCGCGGGAAGAGGCTACTGATCGCCGCAGGCATGCACAACAGGGCCTAAACTAAGCCGCTCTCCCCTGGCTCGTTCCGCGAAGTGACTTTCCTGCCGAAACAATCCTGACCAGGAACCACCTATTCGCCGCGTCAGGAACCGGTTGTCAAGACCTTTGTCCGATCGCAATCCGCCTGCCACGTGTTGAAGCGTGAGGTAGAGTCTTCAACCAAGTTGGCTTTCCATGTCCAGGAATAGCGAAGGGCTCTCGGACTGAGGCTCCTCAAAGGACCCGGTTGCGCCCGCATCTGGGGCACGTGTCTCATGCCTTGGCAAGAGTTGTGACGTTCGACATCCGCGTGCACTCAGGAACAGCTTTGTAAACATCGTGAGGGAGGTCTGGCCTAGCATGCGCCGCAAGCTCTTCGGTCATTGGGCAGTGTGTGGCTACTCTGCCTTTACGGCAACTTCCGACTGCGCTGGCTTCAGGTCCATCCGACTGACTCTAGACAGACCCGTAGCCGGTGACAGAAAGACAAAGGAATTCGAGAACGTGACCACACATCCCGTAGGCTGCTGGGTTGCGCTGTCGATCTCTCTTAACTGAAATTGGAGCCATCCGATATCGGTCACATCCCCAGTCACTCCCGAAATCTCCACCCGGTCTCCGATTCTTATTCCGCGCCTTCCAACCAGCAAAAAATAGCCAAGAGCGGCAATGATGACACTTTGAAGCGCAACCGCAACACCTGCCGCCAGAAGCCCAAAGAAAGTAGCCGAAGAGGTCAAGTCGGACGCGAAGGCAAGTGCGGCGACGACTACGATGGTGAACCAAAGGACAACCCTCTGGATGACCAGAATGATGTGGCGGCGTTCAGTGTCTTGCATATGCCGCCGTGTGGCTCTCCGTACGACCGCGCCGATCATCACAAGCACACCAATCAGCACGGCAGCGCCGGCCAGCCGTGAGATCAGGCTCTTCCATGTTTTCTCATCTTCAGTGACTACGGCGGCGCGCCAACCTTTCAAGTGCGATGTGTATGCTGCGAGCAATACGCTTTGCTTGTCCAAGGCCACGATCGCCGGAGAGAGCGCCTTGACCAAGGCTGCAAGCTCATCGAGTCGAGCTTTTTGCTGTTGCAGTTCGCCGAGGTCGTTCGCCTGAAGATCGTTGCCAGCGCTGGCCTGAAAGCGTTTGACCATGGAAGCAAGCAACGGAGCGCGGAGATCATCGCAAGATTGCCTCAGCTTGTCGGTTCGGAGGATATCGTCATCCAGCAGGGCGAGTTTTCTTCCCAGCGCTGATACCTCTGAGCTGAGGGCGAGGACTCCAGAATCGTCCGGTTTAGTAGGCAAAGAAGGGGCCGAATTTTGCGTTTGTGATACTAGAGCCGTCGGGCTGCTCACGTCGGGAACTGTTCGAGCAAGGTCGTCGATATTCGATGCCAAATCTCCGTTCTCGCGACCTGCAAACGCCCGCATGAATTCGACCAACTGCCGAAGAGTAGCTGATCCCGCCTGCAAGACATCCAGTCGGCTCTGTGTCGCATCCAGCGAGGCCTGCAACTTACGACGCTCGGCACCACTCGCCGTCTGGAGCTTCTTCTTGATTGCCTCGATTTCCTCGTTGGCTTGGCGTCCGCCCAACTCGGCTTTGTTCTCCAACTGAACAAATTGCGCCAGATCCGGCGGGGGGCCGGTCGCGATGGCAGTGCTTCCTTTCTGCTTACCTGCCGCAGCCGTCGAAGCAACCGACGCATCGGCTCTGGCGAAGTCAAACGATAGTTGCACAATCTGCGCCGCCACTGGCCGATTGTCTTCCAGGAACACAAGATCTCCTGGCTCAGTTGCAATCTGTCGCTCAATCGCGCGATGATGATACCAGTCTATCGACTCGGTTAAGAACGCGATGACTTGCTGACTTGCTGGGAGATCGGATGCTGCCGGCGAAACTTCGGCCGAGAGCCCGATCGTAATCACTGCTGGCAAGAGCAGACAACAAGCTTCGCGCACTTTGAATTTGCTCGACAGCGCTTCACATAAAAGCTGTAACCTCATCGACATGACATTCTCCCTGCGGCCAGAAGATAGTCGGGACTGCCAACTCTAACTTGATCGCTCGACACGCGTACCAATCGAAGAAGGAACGAAGACAAGTTCTCATGAGTGTGGAGATCGATCCAGCGTCAAGTCCATTGTCGGCCAATTGCTGGCTTCAACCCTTAAGAACGCCAGCGGTGTTCATTCCGCGACTCTCCAACTTGCCTCTCTTCATCACGATCATGCACGAGGCTCCAACCCCTGCCCAGAAGACGGTGCGCGCACGTCGGCACAATGCCAGAGTCAATCCTGCGGTGCTCGTCACACCGAACATCTTTGCGATGAGCATATTCCCACCTTCGTAGGTCCCGAGGTTACCCGGGTTCAGCGCACCCACGAGGTTGATCACCTTGGTCAGACCCTCCACTACGAACGCTCCGACCATGGCGATACTTACTCCCATAAGCCGCAGGATGACAAACACCTCCAAGACTGCCAGCGCGTGCCAGAGGAAATTGAGCATCAGGCTTGCCCAGAATGCGGAAGGCGCTTCGTGATAAAAGGCGAGCAGGTTGTGTTCGGCTGAATCAATGATCGGCTGTTTGCCGCTGATCCAGTCGTGAAGCTGAGGCGAGCGTCCGATCGCTCTGGCCAGGTTCCCTGCCAACCGCCAACCCTTTGCGACGGCCACAGCCGCCAGGATTACCACTGCTACGAGTACGACAGCGAGCAGCAACGCATGGGCTCGCCACCTGCCAGAAACTGGGGCAAACAGTAAAGTGGCAGTGATTCCCGATACCGCGACGAGTGAGGCGGTAAAAATGTGCAGTCCTCCGTCAATCGCACAGGCTGATATTCCACTTGCCAGCGGTACTGCAGAATCGACGAGAGATACGCGCAGCATATCTCCCACCAGCTTCCCAGCAATACCAAGTTGTCCAGCCGCATCCGAAGCGAGCTGCGTGCCGAGACTGCGGGACCAGGAGAGCCTGCTGATATCGCACGTAAATGTCTTTCGCCAGGCCCAGGTCTGGATCAACTGAGAAAACCCTCCCAGAATGATGATCACGACGAAGCCCCAGCCGACTGTCTGCGCTTGTTTCCAAACGACCGCCGGGCCGGTCCGAAACACCAAGTAGCCTAGTAGGCCTAGGCCCAGCAGAGCTCCGAAAAAACGGAGAGAGAACTGAATGAGAGACTGTAGTTTGGGCGCGCTACCGCCTTTGCGCACCTGCTTGAGGATAGTTCTCCAGCTCCGCGCCTTCTTCGGTTTGTGCGTCTGCTCTATCCCCATCAGCGCACATTCAATAACTGAGTTACCAGCTCCCATGTAGCTCTCCCCATTTCCAGTCGATTTACGTACCTGGACAATGGGAAAAAGCATATGGAATGCCAATCGGGATGTCCGCTTAAGAGCGTTAATTTCGCTTATTTCCCAGGAGCCCCCTAGATTCGGCGTGCCTGTGCCTAGGGCAGTGCCTCAATGTGGGCATTGATGGAAGGACCCACGCAACGAAACTTCTGGCGCGCGTTTACGCGGCAGTCGCAGCGTTTATGACGGGTGCGGCACGCCTAAGATAACTCGCACAGTGTCCCGGGCTATGAGGAGCTCCTCATCCGTCGGGATAGCATATGCGAGCAACTTGGAGTCTTCCGTTGATATCTTGCCTTCGCGACCGACCGTCTCCTGATTCTTTGCCGGGTCGAGACAAAGTCCTGCCCACTCCATCCCCGCACAAATTCTTGCACGAACGTCCGGCGAATTTTCTCCGATGCCACCAGTGAAAACAACTGCGTCAGCTCCGCCCATGGCAGCCAGATATGCGCCGATGTATTTCCTCGCCCGATAACAGAAGATTTCGATACCCAAACGGACCCGGCGGTCTTCATGCTCTTTCAACTCCGCCTGCAATTCGCGCATGTCATTCGTGAGTCCAGAAATGCCGAGCAAGCCGGATTGCGTGTTGAGCAGCCTGTCCACCTCAAAGGCGGATAGCCCCTCTTTTCTGGCGATGGCGCTGACCACGGCGGGATCGACGTCGCCGGAGCGCGTGCCCATGACTAGACCTTCAAGCGGCGTTAGGCCCATCGACGTATCGATGGAACATCCACCTTTTATTGCGGCTGCCGAGCAGCCGTTGCCTAAATGGAGCGTGATGATGTTGGTTTGTTCGCGCGTCAGTCCTTGCATCGCGCGATAGCGGAAAGCGACGTAGCGATGAGAGGTACCATGGAATCCGTACCGCCGGATGCGGTGCCGCCGGTAAAGATGATACGGAATGGCATACAGATAGGCCTGCTCGGGAAGCGAATGATGAAAGGAAGTGTCGAACACCGCTACTTGGGGAATGTCTTTGCCGAATAATTCGCGGGCTGCCCGGATAGCTTTGATGTTGTTTGGATTATGAAGTGGGGCCAGATCGATGCAGTCCTCAAGTCCCTTCAAAACCGAGTCGTCAATCAGGGCTGAATCCTTAAACATCTCGCCGCCGTGCACCACTCGGTGTCCTACTGCATTTACATCAGCCGCACTCTTGATTTCAGAGATTCCCGATCGATCCGAAGCGATGTAGCGAATCAGGTATTCGAGTGCAGCCGCCACATCTCGCAACGGCGCTGTAAGAGTCTGCTTCGGCTGGGTGCGGTACTGGATGCGAATGATTGCCTCTCCTCCTATGCCCTCAACATCACCCCGGCAGATGCGGTCGTCTGTATCTTGACCGATCCGCTCCAGGTCGGTGGCAATCACCTGAAACTTCAGAGTGGAACTTCCCGAGTTTAGAACCAGTACGTTCATTGCGTCTGCTGAGCCTAAAAGGTGGCAATCCTATCCGACTTTGCCGTGTTTGACCAACACTACTCCGAATGAGAGCTATTGATCCAGCAGTGCAGATGGCGTGCCAATCCAATCGTCCCTGCAACCAAGCCATTTTCCGTATGTTCGCTGCACTTCTCTCCCCTATAGGCATGCCCTGCCTAGGGCAGTGCCTGAATCTGGGCAGAGGCTCGATGGACAAAGATTGCAAACATTGTGACGCTACAGGGACATACCGTTCGGTCTCGATTGGCACATTGCATGCTAACTGTAGAAAGTTATGTGCGCACGCAAAGCCCGTCGGTGAAGTAGGGGTGCGCTGCACTTGATCCCAGCTCTCCCCACGCAGTTACGGATCAGGTCACCCGCACCTCATCCGACGGCTTTCTCAAAACATGGGAGTATCCGCATCACAATGCAGTCGACCAGCTGCGCTTATTGCCGAACTGAAACGAGTGGAGTCCAGGATTCAAGAAATTCGTGAGCGATACTGGCGCCCTTCGGCCTTAACTTCGGGCACGCAATCGAATCGAAAGCCTACTGCTGGCTGTCCTCAGAGTGTGACGTTCGACCGCGACCGACCGAAGTAACAGCTTCGCCTTTGTCGGGAATCGATGTGATGTGCAGTCACGGGTTCGGAGCGAAGTGGCAGACAAGAGTGTGAGTCGCCGTCGACCAGATGAGTGACCGCCGCAAACAGAAGTCCAATGGACACTCCGGACATCAGCATGCCGACCATACTTTCGAGCGGGCCCAACAGACGCCATTTCGACGGAAGGACCACATCCCCATATCCAACGGTCGCCTAGCTGCTCGCCGAAAAGTAGAAAGCTGATTCCCAAGACGGAAGGCAAAGCCAGCGATAGCAACTCGCCCACAGCAGAATAACGATTCCGTGCAGAACGATAACCGCTACCGTCGTTTGCATAACGCGCGGCGCAGTGAAACACCCGCACTCCGTGAATTTCTCTGGAATACTTCTAATCCAAAGGATGAGCGCAGCGGCACCGCCACACTGCAGAGATAGCGTAATCGATACGAGGAGAACGGCGGCACCAGCTTGTTGCAGCAAAGTCATCGTTCGCGATCGCTCCTCTCCGTTGAAGACTGGCCGCCGTCCTGGTTTAACCCGCTTTCGATGGGGTTGTAAGCGACACCGCCTCTTTCAGCGCCGGCAGTTAGTCGGCGTGTACAGCGTGTAAGGGTGCTTCAGACTCTACCGGAGCTTCTGTTTCCCAGCGAATCAGTTTTAGGTCCAACACAAAGATCGAGTAGAGCACCGGGACAAGGAGCAGCGTGACAAACGTTGCAATTGTGAGGCCTCCGATTTGCGCATAGCACAGGGGCTCCCAGAGCGGCCCACCGTGCATGGCGAGTGGTACGAGTCCAAGCACAGTCGCGCCGACCGTGATCATCACCGGTCTGAGTCGCACGATGCCGGCATCAAGCAGCGCTTCTCGCAACGGCTCTCCTCTTTCGTGTGCTTCTTCGATGAAGTCGAAGAGCACGATGACGTGACTGACGATTACGCCGACCAGACTCGCGACTCCCAGGAACCCCATAAATCCGAAGGGTTGTCCCATGACCACCAGTCCCGCGAGAGCTCCTGTCATTCCGTACGGGATAGCAGCAAACACGAGAAGGGGCTTGACCGCGCTTCGGAACTGCACAACCAACGCAATGTAGATCAGCAGTACGGAAATCGCCATCACGACACTGAGTTGCTTGAACCCTAGCTGCTGTTCGTCGTATTCGCCCCCGATCTCAAGAAAGTAGCCCGGAGGCAAGTTCTTCTGGAACTCCTTAATTTTAGGCAGCAGCGGCATAAGGACTTGAGAGGGCAACACACCCGGGATCGGGAACGTGGATACCGTAACCGTCCGGAATTGATTGCGGCGCTTGATTTTCGATACTGCCATCTCCGTTGTGACGTTTGATACCTGCCTCAGAGGTACGCGCTGATTGCTGGTCAAGGAGTATACGTACGCATTTTGAACGTCAGACAGTCCGGCACGGTCCTCCATCCGCAAACGAACGGCAATGGGGATTTGTTTGTCAGCCTCCCGGTAAGTTGAGACAGGTAATCCGCTCATCGCCGCGGCCGAGGAGAGAGCTATATCCAGGTTCGTGATCCCGGAAAGGTTGGCTCGATCCGGGTCAACCTTCAGCCGGACATTCATGGCAGGTTCGCCCCAGTCGTCTCGTACCCGGGTCGCATTGGGCTGGGCGCGAAAGATTGCCTGGAGATCGCCAGAGAGACGATGCAGAACTTCCATCTCGGGACCTGAAATTCGAATAGAAATGGGAATGCCGACCGGCTTGCCGGTCTCGAGCTGCCGCACATCGACCCGGGCCCCCGGGACGTCGCGGCTCAGCGCCGTCTGCAGCGGCCCAACCAGTTCGTTGGTAAAGTGCTTGTCCGCAACCTCGACGAGGATCTGCGCATAATTCAGTTGTTGTCGCTCGGGGTCGACGGAGAACCAGAATCTGGGACCGCCGCCACCGACAAAGGTGGTCAGCGACTTTAGAACATCTTTTCGATGATGTTCGTTTCCAAATCGTTCGGCCTCTTGCCGAATGACAGTTTCTGCTCGTTGTGTAACCGAGTCCGTCGCGCCCAGCGGGGCGTCGGGCGGAAGCCAGACATCCACATACGAAAGGTAGGACAGGTCCTTGGGAAAATACTGCGGATGCAGCATTCGGAAAAACACTCCGCCCAGCACAAGAACGATGAGCGAGCCGGCAAACGTGCCCCAACGGTGTCTGAGCGCGAAGTCACCCACCCGATAGTAGAGTGCCGGGAAGCCGTGCTGTCGTCGCTCCGAGATGGGCGGCTCCAGATGCTTCGGCGGCTTGATCAGGTAGTACGCAATCAATGGGATGAAGGTGAACGTAACAATGACGGACGCGACCAGCGTGCAGGTCATAACAACAGGAAGGCTATACAGGAAGAAGTACACGTCGCCGGTCAACATCAGGAACGGGAGATAGGCGACGATGTTCGTGATGGTGGCAAACACAATTGCCTTTGCCAGTTTGGTGGGCCCAACCCAGGATGCGAGATCGCGCAGGGAGCCCGAGCCAAGCTCGCGTTTGATTGCGTCGCCTGCTACAACCGGCATATCTACCAACAAACCGAGAGCGATGATCAACGTCGCGATAGAAACTTGTTGAATGTCGATATCTAGAACGTGAATGATGCCGAAGGTCATTGTCAGCGTCAGGGGAATGGAGGCAGCCACCAGCATCGCGGCACGCCAGTCCCAGAAACCGATCAGGGCGACGACCACGACGAGAACAATGGCCTCATAGAGACTGTCCATCAACAGACTGACAAGTTCCTTCACTTGCTTCGGCTGGTCCGAGGTGCGAGCCACAATGAGGTCGGCAGGCAGTTGCGGGCGCACATGGGCTAGAGCCTTGTCCACCGCCGCGCCAAACTTGAAGATCTGCTCCCCCGATCGCATTTGTACGGCCAATGTGATGGCACGGTTCCGATGCCAAGTCCCGTTCGGCTCGCGTGACGTCAGGTAGTTCAAGTAGCGGGTTGGTGTCTGATATGCGCGCGATATGTCGACAAGATCGCGCAAGTAAAGCGGCGCCCCACTCGGCGACGATGCCAGGAGCACGTTGCCAATATCCCTCGTGCTTTTGAACTCCGCGGTCGCGTCCACCAGGACATTTCGCGATTGGGTTTGGACGATTCCACCTGGAGCCGTCACATTCCTCGCGTTGAGGATGTCTTTGATCTTGGTGGGCTGCAATTTCAACGCTGCCAGCCGCGCGTCCGAGTACTCCAGATAGATCTCTTCGGGCAGAACGCCCACGCGCTGGACCTTCGCTACCTCCGGCACACGTTGCAGCGTGCGCTGGATCAGATCGGTAAAGTCATCCAGTTGGCGATAGGAATACCGGTCGTTGGCGATTTCCGCGATGCGTTCCTTGGTGGATTGGGGATCGCGAATAATGATCGGGCCCCAGGCGTCGGGATGAAAGTCAAACTCTTGCAGCCTCTGCTCAATGAACCGCCGTCCATAAGCTCGAAGTTGGTCATCCGACCTGCTAGTCGCGAAATCCATCCCCGTGCAGCTTCCGACCGATAACGGACGAATATCTCGCGCAACGCCGTCTCGCTCCGCCTGAGTAGCGAAAATCGCAAAGGGCCGCTCAATAACCGCAGGCGACACTGATGCTGGGTAACAATAGACAACAGTGGCTCGCCCGCTCGTATCGCCTCGGCGCTCTTTCTCAATCGCATCGCGCACCCCGCGGGCGCCCAACTCGATTTCGAGGTCCGGGACTGTCGGACTGGCGACGGTCAGCATTAGCGCTGCCGTGTCCCCGAAGTCGCTGATCCAGGTGATAGGTCCCGCGCCGTCAGGAAGGTCCGTGACCTGGTTGAGTCGTTGTCCAATGTCCTGGAATTCCTGCTGGGTGTTCTTGATGTTATCCAACAGCCGGACTTGCACAACCGAGATGTTGTCCTGGGTGGTGGACTCCACACGGTCCACCTTGCTGTTCCCAGTCACGGCTTGCTCGACCTTGCGCGTGACCAGTTGCTCGACCTTGTCTGCCGAGATACCTGGCCAGGGGGTGATTGCCAGCGCAATGCGCACGGGGATGTCGGGGTCCTTCCGCTTGGGCATGTTCATGTACCCGAACACGCCCCAGACCAGAGTTGCGAACAATGCCACCCAGGCAATCTGCCGGTTGTTGACAAAGAATCGTGAGACGTTACGAGTGTTATTGGGGTTCTCAGCTTTCATTGAAGGACCTCGACAGGCTGCCCTTCCTTAAGCAGATTGGCGCCAGTGGTGATGATGCGATCGCCGGGGGTTAGTCCATTGAGTACGGTTATGTCGGTTCCAGTGACGGAGCCGATTTCCACGCTGTGGAGGTGAGCTACTTCTCCGGAACTCGAGCTTGAAACAACGAACACGCCATATTTGCCGTCTTTCGCTTGCACGATTGCTGAAAGCGGAACCAGCAGCCCGGACGCTCGGTTTTCGCCTTCCGCATTCGCCAGTTGCAATGAGCCGATCATCCCCACCTTCAGCAAGTGATCGCGGTTCGGTATCGCGACTTCAACCTCGAAGTTACGAGTACTCGTGTCCGCTGCCGATGACATGCGGCTGATCCGCGCATGAAAGGTGCGCGCGGGGAATGCGTCGATAGCAACCTCAACGGGTTGGCCTAGCCTCACGGAACGGACAACGGTGTCGGGCACGCCAACTATGATTTTTACGGTATCGGTTTTGGCGAGCGCGAATGCTGGCACTCCGGGACCGACGAACGCGCCCAACTCTACGGCCTTCTTCACGATGTCGCCGTCGAAGGGCGCAGTCAGAGAAGTATCGCGCAGAGCAATTTCGGCTTCGCTCGTCAGAGCACGGGCAGATTTCAGCTCCTCCTGGCTTGCGTCATATTGGGCGCGAGCTGAGTCGAAATCAGGTTTCGTAAGGCTCTGACTGTCATACAGATGCGTCGCACGATCAAAGTCGAGCTTGGCTTTTTGAAAAACAGCTTCGGCAGCCGCAGCTTGTGAGGACGCCTGTCGCACCTTGTCCTCGTATTCGGACGATCGGATGCGGACGAGCACAGCTCCTCGGCTGACCCGATCCCCTTCCGCGATGTCGCGCATTCTGCCATCCTGGCCGCGCACCTGTTTGAGCGAAATGACGTATCCGGGAATTCTGAATGCCAGGGGAACTTCCGAGTCGGGCGTGACTACCGCCGAGAAACGCAAGCCGTCGGCGCTGACGCCCACCTGGCTCTTAATGGCTTGAGCCTGTACTCCCTGCGGGGGCTGCTGCAGCGGCTTGCTCGAGCCACAGCCGGCCATGACCAGCGCTAATGCAAGTGTTGCGATTGTGGTTCTCACGTCTATTCCTCTCCCATCGCGCGGCGCAAATCTGCAAGGGAACTCCAATAAGAAGAAAGCGCCTGCTGATACTGAAATGATGTATCCGAACTTCGAGCCTGAGCTTGCAGAAGATCTCTTATGAGTGCTGCTTGTTCTTTGTACTTATTACTGGTGACGCGGAACTCCTCGGCCGCGGCTTCGTGACCGGTGCGAGTGGCCTTCAGCAACAACGCAGCCTCTTTCCACTTCCGGTATTTCTGCCCCACCTCAACTCCGATTTGCGATTCTGTCTCTTGTGCACCGTTGTGCGCCTGAGCCAGGGTGTTGGATTTTTCGCGCACTCGATTGTGGCGGCGTCCCCAATCGAAGGGCTCCCAAGTCAACGCAAAGCCGGCGACACCGACGTTCGTCGGAAGGACCTGCACATTTTGAATCCCCATATAGCTAACGGCGATACCGAAGTCCGGTATGTACTCGGCTTTGGCGAGACGGCGGTCGTAGTTGGCTTGTTTTTCCTTGAGGTGAGCCTGGCGGATCTCAGGGCGACTCTGTGACGCCTGCTGGCGCGCCTCCTCCAGACTCAGAGCAGTCGTGTCCTCCTCCGGGATAGAATCCACGCGAAAGGGGGTGGCAATATCCCGTGCCAGGAGCTGATTCAGATGCTCGTGCTGCGTGGCGAGTCCGTTCTCGGCAACCGACAAGTCATACTGTGCTTTGGTTAACCGCGCATCGACCTCCAACGCATCTCCCTTGAGCACGGTCTTTTCCACGATGTAGCGCTGCGTAACTCGCTGTGTCTCTTCCAGCGTTCGTACTCCTTCCCGTGCTGCATCCACCGCAGCCTGAGTTGCTACAAGCTCGAAATATGCACTTCGCACTTCGGCCGCGATCTTCTGGCGCTCTGCGCGAACGTCTTCTTTAGCGATGTCGCGCCCAAGTTCTGTGGCGTGAATTCCCAGCCCGATTTTGTACTGTTGCGACAAGGGCAAATCCATGCTGCCAGTTAAGTAGGCGGTTAACTGTGCTGGCGTGTGAACCTTGGCTTCAGTCGAAGGAATGGGCCCAACTCCTGGATACGTCCCGAAAACTCCCTTGGCAAAAGTGAAGTCAAATGGCTGCAGCAATTCACCACCGAGTGCCGAAAACTGAAAGTGCGGCAGCCGTCTGCTGCGAATCGTGTCCACCTGGAAGTCGAACTTTTGCGCTTCCAACGCCGAGTTTTTCACGAGCCGATTGTTCGTGAGTGCGATGGAAACTGCGTCGTCAAGCGTAAGAAGCGGGCTGTCCTGCGTGGCTTGTTGGGCAAACGACCCAACCGGTGATGCAAAGACGAGAATTGTCAGAAGCAGTGCGAGATGGGTCGATTTCATCATCTTCTACCTGGAACTTCGGTTGAGGTCTAACGGCACTTTGAACTTCGAACGAATCGTGTTGTCGCTCGTGTGCATCAAGATTGCAGGTTCCGTACCAACCTGGACTTCCTTGCAAGTTCTTGAATCAAAAGCGTGGACGTCCAAGAATGCTGAAGAATGCCCATATCTGGTCGATAGGCCGTGCCCTCATGTGGGCACTGGGCGTAGTGGCGAGTGTTCAACGCATTCCGAGAACGATGAGGATCCTGTTACGGTTGACGCTTTGAAGATAAGTTCAGATTCGCCGTCGAGCCATCGGCAGATAAGCGGTGGATTTAGATCACGAGTTGTTCCGGATGGAGGGGCAATGGGAGAACCGGAGCCAATGCAGAAACCAATTGAGCCCCTCATGGTCAAGTCTGCAGGTCTCATTCCACTTGCTATTCCGATCGCTCACTCGCCAGCGGCGCCGGAACGGTAGAAAGGAGTTTGTTGATGGCTAAGTCCACGGTCCGATTCATCTCGGAGACGACGCCGGGTACAGTCCGTTGAGGCACCGTACCAACTTCGGAGACGGCATTGCTCCAGACTGTTGCACCGGTCGCGATTCGGGTGATTTGTGCAGAGATTGCAACCTCGACCTTGACCCCCGCTTGGTAATCCACCTCTTCCAGCTTTTCCAATCTTCCACTGAAAACGTAGTCGTTATTCGGACGGCCGTCGTACATAGAGACCATGGAGAACTGACCGCTGGCGCGCAGATGGTCAATCACTGCGCTGGTCACAACGGCACGCGGATCTGCCGCCCAGCGGTGGTATTCGTAGAAGCCCACTTCCTCCGGCGTCGTCCGGTAGACGATCGGCCCTTGCCGCAGATAGCCCGGCGATTGGAATTCCCGTACTGCTATTGAGGTTCGGACGCTTTCGGCTGCGGGTGGGTCCGGCGGGGCCGGCAGATTGAGCGTGTAATACGCGGGATATCGCACCCTGCCGCAGCTGGACAGTGCGGGCAAAAGCGACAGTATCAATGTAAGCGCCACCGGAAGTTTTTTCATGTCGTTTCTCCTCACCGACCACCTATTTCGGAACCTGGCGATCCCCGGGTTGCTTAGTGCGTATCAAGCTCCAGGGACGCTGCTTTAGAGAATTCGTGAACTGATTAAGGTTGTCGGTCGCCTCGCGAAGATTCTCCACCGTGTCGTCGATCTTGTAATCGTTAGCCCTGACAATGATCTGCATGGACTGCAGCAAGCCTTTGGCCTCTTCCATGGTTGTCTGTAATTCAGCCAGGTCTTTCCGCATGGGAGCGCGCAAATCCGTCACCGTACCATTCACATTCTGAATGGTGTCATCCGCATGCTCGCTAACTCTGGCCAGCTGGTCTGTAAGACGATCAATCTTTGGGCGCTCGTCCGTTACCAATCGATCAATGTTGTTCAGAATGGATTGGACCTTTTTCTGATTCGGCGGTCCAGTCACGGTGTCCAGGTTGGCAAGTAGATGGTCCACGTTGCCGCTGACATCGTTCAGTTCCCCCTGTGCCTGCGTGATCAGCGTATTCGCGCTGTCTGCAACGCCTGCCAATTTCCCGGCGATCTCATCCAGGCTGGCGGCTTCTTGCGAGGCGATGGTTGACTCTGGAGGAAGACGCCTGGCATCAATGGTGCCGGTTGTGATCGACAGGGCCGCGCTGTTCATGACGCTGACGAAGCCCAGCTTGGCCACTGATTTCTCATTCAGCGGAGTGTCCTTCTTAACTTCCAGGAGAATTTCGATTCGGGTTGGATCCGCGGCCCAGGGTCGTACAGCTGTGACTTCGCCGACATTGATCCCTCCGTATAGCACCGATGCTCCGGGCTCAAGTCCGCCTGCATAGCGCAGGTAAGTGCGATAGTGCACGGTGCCGCCACTGTACTGCGCATTCAACAGGTAAATCACAGTGAACGCGAGCACCGCGACGCAGCTGAGTACAAAGGCGCCGACTTTCGCTTCGGTGGTCATGGTTTTGCCTCCTGACTTTGCACATACCGTTCCAGATAGGCAGCCAATGCTGGCGTATGCACCGGGTTGGCCGGCACACGGTCGAGGAACTGCCTCACGCGTGGATGCTGGTTTGCCCGTATTTCGTCCTTTGTGCCGACCGCGAGTAGCCTTCCATCGAATAGCATCGCAATCCGGTCGGCGATGCAGAAGGCGCTCTCGAGCTCATGGGTGACAACCAGCGCCGTGATCTGGAACGTCTTTTTAAGAAACAGAATCAGTTGGTCCAGTTCTGCCGCCACGATAGGATCAAGCCCTGCCGAGGGCTCGTCCAGCACTAAGATTTCGGGATCCAGCGCAAGCGCCCGAGCAACTGCCGCACGCTTCTTCATGCCTCCCGAAAGCTCCTGCGGGTGCAGCGTGCCGAAATCCGCTAGGCCCACCACCGCTAACTTCAACCAAACGATCAGGTCAATCACTGAAGGAGCGAGTGCGGTGTGCTCCCGCAAGGTGAGCGCGACATTATCTTCCAGCGATAGAGAATTGAACAAAGCCGCACTTTGAAAGGCCACTCCAACCGACCGTCGGATTGTCTTCAAGTCCGCCTGTGAACAGGTAGTGATGTCTGTGCCTTTGATCGAGATGCTGCCCGATTTCGGATGCTCGAGACCAAGAATTTGCCGCAAGAGTGTGCTCTTTCCTGAGCCGCTGCCCCCCAGCAGAACCGTGATCTGGCCCGCCTCGATGTCCAGGTTCAAACCATCGAGCACACGCCGGCCATCGTATTCCACTACCAAATCGCGCACGGAAATGATGGCCATTTAAGTCTTTCCTGCGAAGTAAAAGATGGTCGTGAATATCGCATCGGCGACGATGACCATGAACGTTGATCGCACCACCGCCGAAGTTGTCGAGCGCCCCACTGCCTCGGGCCCGCCGCGCACACGAAGTCCTTCCAGGCAGCCCACGTGAGCAATAATGGTGGCGAATGCCAAGCTCTTGATCATCGCGGCGACCACATCCCGCAACTCGATCGAGGTCAGCACGTATCGGAGATAGAGCAGGAGACCAAGGTGCGTGCTGAAGAACATGAACAAGCCCCCGGCGAGAATGCCGAAAAAGGCCGCGACGATACTGAGACACGGAACGGCCACGAGTGCCGCCAGATACTTTGGCGCTAACACGAACTCTACCGGTTCGAAGGCCATGACCTTAAGGGCATCGATCTCTTCAGTCACCTTCATGGTGCCGATCTCAGCGGCAAATGAGGATCCCGATCGTCCGCTGACGGCGATCGCCGTCAACAGCGGACCAAGTTCGCGTGTGAAGCCGACCGCGACCAGATCGATGACGAAGTGCAAAGCCCCGAACCGCCGCAACTCGGATGCCCCCTGCATGGCCAGGATGAATCCGCTGCACGTCGCCATTAGTGCGATCATCGGGAGCGCATCAACCCCTATCTCCAGCATTTGGTGAACGGCCGCTCGCCACCGGTGTCGATTTCCAACCAGGGGCAGAGCCGCACGCATCCCACGCAAAGTGGCCCACAACTGAATGTTTAAGCTTCCAACATAGTCGAGCTGACTGAGGGTCTCTTTGCCGGCAATTTCGAAAAGATTGGTCATCAGGCCGCCTTTCGCCCAGATTGGTTCATCCTCGGGTCCTCCCATTGAAGAGGGATAAAATGCCCGTAACTTCGAACAGGAGAAGTAACCGATCATGCAATCCCTGCAACCTCAACTCGGTTTTATTGCCTCGCGCGATCTTTAGCACTTCGATCAGGGTGGCGATGCCGGAGCTGTCGATATGGGTAACCGCAGACAAATCGATGCTCACTATCTTTGGATGTGGAGCCTGCAACACCGCGAGAAGCCGACAGCGTAGAGCTGGAGAGGAGTCGATATCAATTCGACCGTACAAGCACGCCAGTGTGCCATCCTCGCTGGCAACAATGTTGATTTCCGCCTTATCGGTGCTTTCGCGGTTGTCGTTCAGCACGGAATCATTCCTTTCCAGAAAAATGTCCCGAATTTTCATGACGGACAATTGCGAAGATCAACACGAGACGGTTAATGGCAAGCGTAAGGCCATTAGCTGGCAGTCGTAATCCTAGGCACGTCAAAGACTTGCGCAGGATGATGCTCTGATGATGAGACCGATCTAGACACTATCAGGGCAGTCGCGCCCGAATAGGGGCAGGCTAGGTCAGCTGTGCTTGGATCTTGACCCTATTGGGTCAGGGAGCGGCCCGGGGTAATTGCTTCTTACGTCGAGAGCCCATGGCCTCGCGGGTAGTTGGCGTTGTGTCTACGAAAACTGCGTTCGCTCTCCAACTGAGCTTCTACATTCTGGGCTCACTTTAACAATGCGGTCTGCGCGAGCGATTGGACCTGCGGATTGGCTCATGCGAAGAAGATTGTGTCACTCAACTTCAGCGCGGGTATGGAATGCTTGTGCTAGCGGCGGCGTCCACGCGAACGAGATCCCATGCGAAGCGTTCCTTGTATCGACTTCATCAATTTAGCGCGCGCCCGGGATGTTTGCGCTTTCACGGTTCCGGTTGGAACTCCCAGAACGCGAGCTGTTTCGCAGACCGAAAGCTGATGCACATAGCGAAGGTGAAACGTTCTCCGCAGAGCCGGCGATAGTCGTGCTGCTGATTTCATCAAACGCGCATTCAGTGTAGATCTGTGGCACTCATCTTCGGGATTGGGTCGATGGTCCACCAGAATATCGGAGAGCGGATACTCCTGGTCTTCTCCGATTCGTGAATCGAGGGACACATGGGTGTAGCGCGACCGCTTGCGCAATTGCATTCTTGCGCAATTGATAACAATAGCAGTCATCCACGTGGAAAATTGCGCCTCGTTTCTGAATTGGTTCAAATGCTGGAAGGCTGCCAATAGCGCATCCTGCACCGCATCCTCGGCATCAGGTTTATTTCCCAGGAGTCTATACGCGTATCGATACAGAGACTGTAAGCCATGCGACAGAACAGGCACCATCTGTGCAGGTGAAGGCGTCCCCGATTCCAGGGCGACACTCTCCCCGCGCTCAATTAATTTCTCCGCGAATGGCATGTTATGTTCGCGCTCCTCTGTCGCCAGCGAAGCAGGTGAAGTTGCATGCGACCCCAGTGAGCTGGAATTTCGATTTCATCTGTATGTAGAGACGGGCCCTGGAAATGGAACCACGAGAGCGGTATCGGGGCTTGCCGTTTTCAGCGACCGCCTTGCCTGCTGCCCTGCTGCTTCGTCGATGTCATGTTTCAGAACATCACGGAGCGCGCAAAGCACCTGATACTGCATCATTGCCGTTTGGTAGCTCTGCAGCAAGAGATATTCCGCCTGTTCGCGGGTTATTTGATTTGTTTGTTGGGCCTGCACGATTACCGAGAAATCGGCCGATGTCCTGTCTGCCACCATGCTCATGGCGATTTCGTAGGATTTGAGAATGTCTTGTGGGCCCAAGGGCATTTCGGGTTTCAGCGCAATCAAATCGGATAGAACAGGATTGGACTGCATGCTTGTACCCGCAAGAATAGTCTCCAGCGGAGGCGCTTCTGTCTGGAGGTTCTTTTTCTTCGGCTGGGCTGCGGCCGTGTGCCACAGTGTTGCAAGACTCAATATAGCAATAAGGATCTGTCGAGTTTTCATCCGTTTTCCTCGCGCGAGCTACACATGCTATTAGATCTGCTGCTGAATGCGTTTTAATCGCTGCAACTCTTCCGCATCAAATTGCTGCGAAACTCCGCCTGCCTGTTTGCCTCTGCACTCGGGCAATTGCTCTGGCGCAGGCCAGCACAAGCTATTTCGAGTTATTTGTGCTCCGTAGCGGGTCTTTGGCTTTCTATGGTCACCTGAAGCGACCGACCCAACATGTCGTTGTAGGTAATTGTGTTCTTTCCGACTAGTACCAGCAGTTCTTGCCCTCTTACGTACTTCGGCGGCAGTTCGCCCAATGGCGGCGTGTACAGAACCACGTAAATCGTGTCGCCCACCTTGACGGAAATGTCATAGCTCGTGGGATCAGATGCACTATCGCCCGCGACCTGACGAGCCTTGACCTGAGTAATCATGCCTACTTGGTACTTTGATGTAGACTGGCCAAGAGCTGCCAACGTCAGTAAACACAAGGTGACTACAACGATCAGCTTCTGCATTCTTCACTCCTCGCGCTCCTGCTAGTCCAGCAATCCGGACCAGGAATGACTGTTAACCAAGTCAGGAGCTTGTTCTAACATCCACGCTTGAGGGCAATCGAAATGCCAAATGCTCGAAGCGCGTGTAGAGTCTTTAACGAGGCTGTCGTTTCATGTCTTTGCCGCGGGCCGTGTTGCGCGGGTCGCCACTCAACGCTCAGGTTGCGACCACATCTGGGCACACATGCCTAATGCTTGGCAAAGAGACTTGACATTCGGTGCCCGCCCGCTCTCCTGAACAGCTTGTTATCGGCTATTCGTATTAGTGGATTGAATTGAGCTTGCATTGTCACTGCTAAGCGAGGCGGCAGCCAATGCGGCCGAGACCGACTCCACAGCCAACCAGTTCGGGGCGCCCGAGAGCGTAAAAGACCCGCGCGGGACAATTTCCGTGTTTGTGGCTTGTGTCTGCCCCTCGCGCAGTTGTCGGATCTCTGAACAAACGAGCGATTATGAGAACCGCTGACACACTGCCGGGCGCATTGAACGCGCAGATCATCTCGTCGATCATTAACTTAGTCTGTCCACAATGCGGGGGAAGAATGTCGGAATTCCGAGTTTCGGTGGATTCGTCCTTAATAGGTGCTAATGGATATTTTGCCGAGAATCTTCCCGGCAAGAACTCGACCGCCGAATCGACTCCTCCATTGGACGTACGTCCACAACCGTGCTTGGTCATGCCATTGCCTGGAGGTAGCACCGGGCAAGGGCGTGCCGTCGGCGCACCATTTGCCGGAGGCTGTCACATAGCGGCGCAGCACTTCGATCAGCGGTTCTAATAACCGACTGGTTCCACCCTAGTGCGAGCATCCGGCACAGGCAGTCTTCCGATGATTGCCTTCCCAAAATGGGAAACAGTCATGTACACTAAATCACTCTTAGAGGGCCCATGGGACTCCATCGCCTCGCGAATATAGCCTGTTTTCTTGCAATTAGCCTAATCTTGGCATGGTGCGGCGGATGTGGCACGGCCCCTTCCAGGATCCTGACCCAGCCCGCAAGCCAAAGCGTGGTTGTAGGCCAGACGGCTACCTTCTCGGTGACGGCAGCGGGCCAGGCTCCTTTGAGTTATCAGTGGCGAAAGGGCACCGTGCCTATCCCGGGAGCAAGCGGTTCCATCTACACCACCGCCGCGACTACAACCTCCGACAGCGGCTCACAATTTAGCGTGGTGGTCTCCAACTCGGCAGGGAACGCAACCAGCAACGAGGCAACGCTGACGGTCAGCGCTGCGACCGACGTTCTGACCCACCACAACGAGGTCATAAGCTTTCTCGCTACATCAAATTCAGGCACCAGCATCACTCCGCTGGTACCATCTCGCGTATGAAACCAACCACACGACTACGCGCTGACACGTTCCGTGCCTGATAGTCGGTGCAGTACAGCACGTCCAATTTCATAGAACGCACCGCCCCGCCGTATGCACATGAGATCGCACGCCGCGCATCTGCGGCATACTGCACGTGTGCGTGCAGGCAGCCTACACACAGTGATTCGGGTTTCGCTGCACGGTTTTTCTTGCGAAAGACACGAATCGCCTCATAAATAACTTTCACGAACATCACCAAAACAAAAAATGGCATTTGCGACCTCCTTTCTCCGATTACCCGAATCTGTGCGCCTTCAACTAGCCAGGCCACTCCCTGACGTTTGGTAGCTCGGCACGGAATTGAACCGTATCCACTGGCTTTTCAGACCAGCACTCTGCCGTCGAGTTCCCGAGCCAAACTTTAGTGGACGGTGCGAGACTCGAACTCGCATTTCACGGTTGCAGGCCGTGGGTAATTCCCTTATACGAACCGCCCATTTGGGGCGAGATGAGAGAATCGAACTCTCGTGACTGGAGCCACAATCCAGCGCCTAAGCCATTCGGCCAATCCCGCCATCGAATCTGGAGCTGGTCGAGTGAATCGAACACTCGTCGGAGAGGTACAAGCTCTCTGCACCTCCACTATGCTAGACCCGATTACTTTTCCACGATTCTCCCCGGGCTTGCCGATCTCCCGATCCGGTGCCTTCCAGACCTTACTCCCGCTGCGTGGGTCGGCCGGCATTCATAGACTCAAGCGACTGGTGCATTAAAGGAAAGGGGTTTTGCGAGCACAACCCTATTAGGTTCCCGTTTGGCAACCACACGCCCCGTGATGAGCCGATTCTGGCATCGTGAGTAATGACGCGATGTTTCATCAACCAACGGTATGCGACAAAGCGCGCTTGCCTGCCTCACTGCAGCTTGGCGTACTCCGCCTTGGCTTCTTTCAGGATAGGAATATCTGGGTCGGCGTCTTTCCAGAGCGTGAGGAAATCTTGATACTCGGTACGGGCTTTGGCCTTGTCGCCTAGCATGGCGTAAGCACGAGCGAGTCCGAGGCGGGCAAGTGCGCCCCACGGGAAGTTCATCACCACTCCTCGGCGGTCAATGAACTTCTGAAATTCCGCTGCCGCTCGGTTGCCGTCGTGGAGCATGAGATAGGCTTCCCCGCGCAAATAAACCGGGCACAGGAATACAGTGAGGTCGGCTGTAGGTGCGCCAAGTTCGATCGTGCTCACCACCTTCAATTGTTCGATTGCCCGGTTCGGGTCTTTGCGCCCCAAGGCGACCGCCGCTCGGATGGTGGGCAGCCAGTACCTCTGCACCAGCGTGTCCAGCGGGAAGGTCTTGTCGAGTTCGGTCGCCAGCTTCTCCGCCCCTGCCGTATCGCCTGCCCGCGCCAGGGCCAGCGCCCCTATGGCCCGCACATCGCGGTTCGGGGCCAGCTTTAACGCAGCTTTGGCCTCGGCACGCGCCTGCTGCCGATTTCCCGATTCCACGTCGCGCAACGCCGCCTCCGCTTGATATCCTGCAGCCGTTTCTTTGGCGTCGTTGCGCTGAGCGGAATCCATCGCCCGCCCGGTCAGTTCGTGCGCGTTCTTCAGCTTGCCGTACCAGCCTTCCGTGTCCGCTTGCATGGCCAGCA
>Ga0326727_10007766_pt1 | contig 27926 bp, 18 predicted proteins | sample MB2enrmetagenome_FD_207643 | JGI IMG/M metagenome (GOLD analysis project Ga0326727, IMG submission 207643) | Lab enriched peat soil microbial communities from McLean, Ithaca, NY, United States - MB29MY | ecosystem: Environmental > Terrestrial > Soil > Wetlands > Peat | place: USA: New York...
TCTTCTCCGACTCCACCAACATTGATCGGCCCGGGCTGACGCCCTCGGAACGAGCGGTGCAGACCCGGCTCTCGCATATCATCTCCGAAGCCCCCGGCCGCGTCCTGATTAGCTGTTTTTCCACTTCCCTGCACCGCTTGCAGATCGTAGCCGACCTCGCCCACGCGCACGGCCGCCGGCTCTGCTTCGTGGGGCGGAGCATGTTTCAGAACTCCGAGATCGCGATGCGCCTGGGCAAGCTGCACATTCCGGAAGGTCTGCTCATCCCGCCCCAGGACATCAAGAGATTGCCGCGCGACAAGGTAGCGCTGGTTCTCACGGGCAGCCAGGGGGAGCCCATGGCCGCCCTTTCGCGCGTGGCCGTGAATAACCACCGCTGGGTCAACGTCGAGCCGGGCGACGAGGTGGTGATTTCAGCGCGCGTCATCCCCGGCAATGAGAAACCCATCTTTCGCATGATCGACCACTTCTATCGCCGCGGCGCCCACGTCCACTATCACGACGGCAGCCAGCCCCCCGTCCACGTTTCCGGCCACGGCAGCGCTGAAGAACTGAAGCTGATGCTCAACCTGGTGCGGCCCAAGTATTTCGTGCCTATTCACGGCGAATACCGGCAACTCTTCCGCCACCTCGAGCTGGCCAAGGAGCTGGCGGCGGTCTCCGAAGAGGGTTTCCTGATGGAAAGTGGCGACGTGCTCGAGTTCGATGAGCGCGGCGCGCGCCGGGCAGGCCGTGTGCCCGTGGGACGCGTGTGCATCGACGTGGGCACGTTCGACGAGGTCGAGGAGATCATCCTCAAAGAGCGGCGCCACATCTCCGCCGATGGCATCGTCATCCCCATCCTGGCCATCAATGAGCACACCGGCCAGCTCGAAACCCAGCCTGAAATTGTCTCGCGGGGCTTCGTGCCGCTCGATGAAGCGCAAGACTTGGTGGAAAGCGCCCGCCAGGTCATTTTGAAAACCATCGAAAAATCCAACCTCGAGGAGGTGGGTGATTGGGGCGTGATTAAAGAAAAAATCCGCACCGGGCTGCGCAAGCACTTCGATCAGGAAACCGGCAAGCGGCCCATGATTTTACCGGTTGTGCTGGAAGTCTGATGATTGTCGATTGCCGATTGTCGATTGTCTATTGCCGATTGTCGATTGGCAATTGCCGATTGCCGATTGGCGTTTTCGAGTTTCCAGTTTCAAGTTTCGTTTTCCGATTTCAGATTTTGGGTTTTCGCTCTTCGATTTTCGGTCCCAGTCTTTCGATCTCAGATTTTCGGTTCTGGTTTTTGGATTTTAGATTTCAAATTTTGGATTTTAGATCTTCGATTAGGCATTTGTGATTTGCGATCGACCACGATGTAAGAAATCTGCCCTCTCCCTTGGGGAGAGGGTGTCCCGCGACGGCGTTTTCACCAGCCGGCGCGGGACGGGTGAGGGGTCGGTTTGGTGCATTTGTGATTTGCGATTGCGGAGAGGGTAGGATGCGCGACATACTAAACTGGAACGCTCAGAAGGTTCGGAACTTGAGTGGCGCAGAGATTTGGCTATCCATCCTGGGCCGCGGCCTGATGGCCCTAGGGGCTGGTGCATTTCTTGGGGTCCATTACCCACAAATCGCCAATCCACTTGCGATTCCGATGCTGGCGGCGGGCGTCGTTCTCTTCGCAGTCGCTTTGAAAGGATTTTGGCGAAACAAGTCGAACTAGAGGGGCAGCGCAGACTTCGTGTCTGTCGAAGTCTGCGGCTTTTTGCGCCACGAATCCTCGTAAATCGACAACCGGGTTCCAGGTTGTTGTAAGCTTAGACAGAAGGAGAGGCAAGTGAGGGCAGTACCGACGGTCGAAGAACTCACCCAAGCGGCTAGTCAGCTTACACCCGAGGAGCGCGGGCGCCTGATCCGGGCCTTAGTCCAACGTACGCCGGAGCCCGAACATGAAATCACCGAATTGCGCGGTCTCGGCAAGGAAGTCTGGAACAATATCGACGCGCAGGAATACGTCAACGCGGAACGCGACCGACGATTTTAGATTTTGGATCATCCGCTTCGACTGTGATTCAGATTCAACGTTGAAACCCGTCAGAGCGGACGAACAAACTGTTGTCAACCGAGCCAGGACGGTAGCGGGTAGGCCAGACTTCGTGCTTTTCGAAGACAGCGGCTTTTCCGATCCAGAGCTTAAAAGCCGCAAGCCTGCAAAGAACGTAGGCCTGCGCTACCCGGTTGTTGTTATTGTATTAGATATACAATACATGAATATTACCTAACAAAGGCACACCCACCTATGCCCCTGTATCAAGCAGTCGTGCTCGCCATCGTGCAAGGCCTGACGGAATTCCTTCCTGTTTCCAGCACTGCACACTTGTGGCTCTTTCCCTGGCTGCTGAGATGGAAAGATCCCGGCCTGACATTTGACGTGGCTCTGCACGCCGGGACGCTACTGGCCGTGCTGGTTTATTTCTGGCGCTACTGGGTGGAGATGATCGCCCTGGCGTTTGGCTTGGGCGGCAGCGCCCCCGCGGGGCCCGGCAGCGGCGCGACTCACTCCGCTCGCGACGACCTCAGGCAAAACCCCAGGTTGCTTTGGTTCCTGGTGGTTGCCACTATCCCTGGCGCCCTGGCCGGCTGGCGGTTCGAGCGTGCCGCCGAGGAGCAATTGCGGTCGCCGATGATCGTCGGCACTGCTTTAATCGTGGTTGGTCTCATCATGTGGGCGGGAGACTGGCTGGGAAAGCGCGAGCGCGACCTCGGCCACGTGGGTTTTCTTGATTCGTTGCTGGTGGGTGTGGCGCAAGCCTTTGCCGTGATCCCCGGCGTTTCCCGCTCCGGCATCACCATGACTGCCGGTCTTTTCCGGAAGATGACACGAGAAACCGCGGCACGCTTTTCCTTCTTGCTCTCGACTCCCCTCATCGCCGGAGCGGCCCTGAAGAAAGGTATGGAAATCCGCCATGAGGGACTGCCCCAAAACATGCACCTTCCCTTCCTCTGCGGCATAATCGTCTCGGCCCTGGTTGGCTACCTGGTGATCGCGGTTCTCATTCGCTATTTGGAGCGCCGCACCTTCAAAGTTTTCGTTATTTACCGGCTTGCGCTGGGCATGATAGTATTGCTCCTCGGATGGGGATCGTTTCACTCCTAAGTGAGGGAGCAAGCGCTGCGCGCCAGCAGTCATTCCCTCGCTTCCGAACTCTGTTGTAGCGGCGGTCTCTGACCGCCGGCCCGTAGGTTACGACGCCGGCAAGTCTGTCATTCCGAGCGAAAAATCTGCGATGATTCTTCGCTTCGTGCAGATTGACAGACGCTCACGGCGGACCGAGGCCGGCGCTCGGAGAGCGCCGCTACAGGAAGGCAGAAGAATGGGCGACTCATCCGCTGCCACGTCTTCAAAACCCAAAGAGTCCAGTACGAAGAATCAAAGACAACCGCTCCTCGACTCACGCCGCCGTTCAGAGCTATTGGGCTTTCTGGTAGCGGTTGTCGGATTGCTCGTTCTTCTCAGCCTGGCGTCCTTCCTGCCCGAAGACCCTTCCCTCAACACCGCCCCCACGCCCGGGGCCATGACTCGAAACTGGATTGGCCCGGTTGGCGCGTACCTGGCCGACCTGCTGTTCCAGGGATTCGGCTGGGTGGCTTACCTGATTCCGGCGGTCCTGCTGGTGGTGGGCGCGCGCTTATTGCTGGTGCGGCCATTTGCGGCTCCGAGGACCAAAGCCGTTGGAGCGGGATTGCTGGTCACCTCATTGAGCGCCTTGCTCGAACTGTTCCCTTACACCCCGGCCGTGCGGGGGCTTATCCACGGCAGCGGCATGTTGGGCTATCTGGCAGCGGCAGGATTGGTGCACACGTTCAATCACCTGGGAGCCGGAATTGTTGCCGGCACGGTATTCCTGTCTTCGCTGTTTCTGGTCACCCGCTTCTCCTTCTCGTGGGCGGCGGCGTTCCTCAAGGCGCGCTGGCTGGCGCTGGCGCGGCCAATAGCCGCGCGTTGGAACGCATGGCAGGAGGCCCGCGCTGAAGCCGCTGAGGAGCGCAGGCGGCGTCGCGTCGAGGCCATGCGGTTGCGCCGGAAACCTCCCGTCATCGCGCCGAAGGTGACGATTGCCGAGGCGGCTCCCACGGTCCCTGCAACTGCGCCCGGCGCCCCTTCACCGGAAGCGGAGACCACCGAACCTCTTGATTCCGGCCTCCTGCCGGCGCCTGCTGACGAAACGCCACTGAGGATCTCCGCCGCCTCGCTGGGTCGCGCGCGAAAGCCCGAATCGGACTCCGCGCTCGCGCCCAGAATCGTCGGCCGTGAGACGCGTGCCTACAAGTTCCCCAGCCCATCTCTCTTGCGCCCGCCGGACGATACGGAAGGCATCGACGAAAACGAGCTGAAAGATCGCGCCTCCCGCCTGACGGCGAAGTTCGGGGAGTTCGGGGTGACCGGAACCATAACCCAGATTCATCCCGGACCGGTCGTCACAACTTATGAATTCAAGCCCGAGGCCGGGATCAAATACAGCCGGATCACCAACCTGGTGGACGATCTTTGCCTGGCGATGAAGGCCGAGTCAATCCTGATCGATCGCATCCCCGGCAAATCAACCGTAGGCATTGAGGTGCCCAACCTTCACCGCGAGATCATTCATTTGCGCGAGGCGATCGAATCCACGGAGTTTGCAGCGGCGCCTTCCAAGCTCACCCTCTGCCTGGGCAAAGTCATCACCGGGAAGATCAAGATCGCGGACCTCACGCAGATGCCCCACCTGCTGATCGCCGGCTCCACCGGCTCGGGCAAGAGCGTATCGCTCAATTCCATGATTGTGTCGGTGTTGTATAAGTCGAGCCCCGACGAAGTTAAGCTCATCATGATCGATCCCAAGCGGCTCGAGTTGGGACTCTACCAGGGCACCCCGCACCTGCTTACGCCCATCGTCACGGAGCCCAAGCAGGCCGCCAACGTGCTTCGCCGCGCCACCTTCGAGATGGAAGAACGCTTGAAGAAACTGGCCGAACACGGCGTGCGCAACATCGAGCAATACAACAAGCTCTTTGCTCCGGAATCGACCCTGAGCTTGTTTGACAACGACGGCAAGCCCGAGCAGCCGCTGCCCTACATCGTGATCGTCATCGATGAACTGGCGGACTTGATGATGGTCGAACCCCAGGGGGTGGAAGAGTCCATCACACGCTTGGCGCAAATGGCTCGCGCCGTGGGCATCCATTTGATTCTCGCCACGCAGCGTCCCTCCGTCGACGTCATCACAGGGCTTATTAAGGCCAACCTTCCGGCCCGCATCTCATTTCGCGTGGCCTCCAAAGTGGACTCTCGAACCATTCTCGATGCCAACGGCGCGGAAGCATTGCTCGGCCGCGGCGACATGCTCTTCCTGCCTCCCGCCAGCGCCCGCCTCCAGCGGCTGCACGGACCGCTGGTGACCGAGCAGGAAATCACCAAGGTCGTCGATTGGTGGAAGAACCAGTCGCAACCGCAATACAACGAGGAATTCCTGAAACCGGTGAAGGACCGCGACCGCGAAGAAGCCGGCGGAGAGGACGAGCAGGAAGAGGCGGAACTCGACGCCGTCTACGACGAAGCCGTGCGCCTGGTGGTCGAGTCCGGCAAGGCTTCCACTTCCCTCCTCCAGCGCCGCCTGCGCCTCGGCTACGGTCGCGCCGCGCGGCTCATCGACATGATGCAGAAGGATGGCATCGTCAGCGCTCCCGATGGCCCCAGGCCGCGCGAGGTCCTTAAGAAACCCGAATGGCTGCGTGAAGTGGACGAGTCGTTGCGCTAGCCCACTTGCGTCCTTCCCCTCTCCCACAGGGCTGAGCATGTTCCAACTCTTTGGCTGGACACCGGGGCTAGTACTGAATCAGTAGCCCTCTCCCCTGGGGAGAGGGTGGACCGCTGCCGGCGCTTTCATCAGCCGGAGCGGGACGGGTGAGGGGTCAGTTGCACGAGCTTGCGTCCTTCCCCTCTCCCCTGGGGAGAGGGTGGACCGCTGCCGGCGCTTTTACCAGCCGGAGCGGGACGGGTGAGGGGTCAGTTGCACCCCGGATTCATCGCATTCTTGACAGGAAATCAAATCAGCCCCAGAATAATGCCATAGCGCCGCGGTAGCTCAGGTGGTAGAGCGCAGCCCTGAAAAGGCTGGCGTCGGCGGTTCAACTCCGTCCCGCGGCACCATTACTCTCACTCATTTTCTTGGTCCGAGCTTTCGGCGCTTCCGCACCGGCGAACGGGGTGCCGCGTTGGCGGTCACAAACTTGTAGGCCATGCCCAGCAAGTCCCGCAACACATCAGGATTGATGCGCGACAGACGAACCAGAACGGCGTTGTAGTCGGCGTAGTGGTCCGTCACGTAGTAAACCTCGGGGGCCGCAGCGAGCAACTCGGCGCGATCATCGAAATCCACGCGCACGACAATCGAACCAGGCTCGGCCGAGCGATTAGCAGGTACACAAGCCAGAAGTCTTCCCTGGACCTTGAGCGCTGGGAACCCGTACGCTGTGCTGTCCTCCACGCCAGGCAACGCCAGTCCGATTTTCCGTACCGTGTCGAATTCGATGCTGCTTCTGGGCATTGGTGCTCTTTCTATTTCATCCCTTCCAGAATTGAGCCCACGATGCCTCCCACCACGCCGCCCTGCACTGCTTCCTTGTGCTGCGCGGGCATGTACTCCATGAGCTTGTGCGCCAGTTTGGAAATGGGCAGCGTTTGCAGCCAGATTCTCCCCGGTCCGGTGAGAGATGCGAGAAAGATTCCGTCACCGCCAAAGATCATGTTCTTGATTCCCGGCACGGTCGTGATCTCGAAGGATACGCGGGCCTGGAACGCGCCCACGTGTCCCGGATGCACCCGCAGAGTTTCCCCCGGCTGCAGATCCTTCATGATCAGCTCACCCGAAAGCTCGATCCATGCGGTCCCCATCCCGCTGACATGCTGCAGCAGGAAGCCGTCGCCGCCGAAAATCCCTGCCCCCAGCGATTGCTGGAAGCCGACGCTGATCTGAATCTGCGGCGTCGCGCACAAGAATCCGTGCCGGTGAATCATATATTCGTGTCCCGCGCCAACTTCGATTGGCACAATATGCCCCGGCAGTTTCGTGGCGAAGGAAATCCCTCCCGGGGCGCCGATGGCCCGGTACTCCGTCATGAACAGCGATCCGCCTCCCGCCACGCGCTTCAGCACACCGAAGATTCCTCCGCCCCCGGCAAACTGGGTGTGCGTGGTCATCTGGATGGAACTCGTCATCCAAGAAAGTTCACCGGCTTCAGAAATGATGGACTCATTGGGGTCAAGCACGAATTCAAGCACCGGCATTGTGGTGCCGAGGATGCGACTCTGCATGGCGAACTCCTGGACTGGATTGCGCGCTGTCGCGAGCTAGGAGCCCGCGCTCAGCGTACTGGGTCAGTCTGATTCTTGTAGCGGCGGTCTCTGGCCGCCGGTCCGAATCCTCAACCAGTTCCGGCGCTCGGAGAGCGCCGCTACAGCAGACTGACCCACTACCGCGCTCAGCCTTCGATTGACTTATACCGTGAAATCCACTTGCTGACAAGAGGCCGGAGCCACTGTGCCGGGCCGACCGACCAGACTACCCGTGTTTTCTCCCTACCGCGCAGATCCAACCTTTGTCGTACTCCTCAAACACCTGAACAACTGATTCAGCAACCTGCTCCCGAGGCTCATGATGTTTGTCTTCCGCTGAGCTTGCGTGGATCACTTCCCTGGCTTCACAAGTGCTTGATAGACCGTGGGCTGGCTCAACGCTTCCACATTGGGCTCCCCAGGACCGATCCTGCGCTGGGTCATGCCCACAAAAATCAGATCATTCGTGGGATCGGCCCAGAACCAGGTGTCCGCCGCTCCCAGCCAGAAGAAAGTGCCTTTGCCCACCACTTCGTCGGCCTCGAGCGGGTCCGTGTAGACCGCGCAATCGTAGCCCCAACCCAGGCCGGGCCGCATGATCGCTGGACCAATTGAGAACTCGCCCGTCATGAGGCTGGGAGCGAGATGGTTGGTGGTCATGAGCTCGACCGTGGCTGGCGCCAGGATGCGCACGCCGTTCAGTTCGCCGCCATTCAGAAGCATCTGGGCGAAGCGCAGATAGTCCTCGGCGGTTGAGACCATTCCACCCCCGCCCGAGGGCATGGATGGCTGAGTTGCGTAGTCGGCGGCGGTTGCGCCCGGCGCCGCGTTCAGAACCAGTTCGCCGTTCGGGCCCGAGGCATAGAGCGTGGCAAAGCGGTTCCGCTTTTCCGGGGGAACGAAAAAGCCGCTGTCCTTCATGCCCAGCGGCCCAAAGATGTGCTGCTGCATAAAATCGGGCAGGGACTGTCCCGATAGTTTTTCCACGATGTAGCCCTGGATATCCATCGACGCGCTATAGACCCACCGGGTTCCCGGCTGGTAGAGCAAGGGGATCTTCGCCAGCTTATCCATCATTTCCTGCAGGGATTGCGATTGCCACACGTGCTGGTCCACGTACATCTTATCGACCAAAGTATTGCCGAAGAACCCGTAAGTGAAGCCCGCCGTGTGGGTCATCAGCTCGCGCATCGTGGGGGGATGGACGGGATCTTCCAGGATCATCTTGCCGCTATCGTCCACACCCTTGAAAACTTTAAGGTGGGCGAATTCTGGAATGTACTTCGAGATCGGATCCAACGGATGCCATTTACCCTCTTCGTAGAGGATCATCATGGCCACGCCGGTGACCGGCTTGGTCATGGAGAAGATGCGGAAGATCGCGTCGCGCGTCATCGGCGCGCCGCTCGCGATGTCCTTCTTGCCATAGGTCCTTTCCTCCACCACTTTGCCGTGGCGCGCCAGAATGGTGACGATGCCGGCAAGCTGCTTCTGGTCCACTTCCTGCTGCATTACCGCGTGCAGCCGCTCGAGTCGCTCCGACGAGAAGCCAAGCGCCTCCGGCTTATTCCCGGCAAGTTCGGGAGTCTTGCTGTTCGCTTGCTGAGCCTGGATCCGATGCGCCCCGGCCGTTAATAGCAATCCGGCGAGCAGAAATAGAGCAAAACGCAAGAGATGTGAGTTTCTCATTGTTTTGGTCCTGTTGGATTTATCGAGTCAGCTAAGTTTACCCGATCAAAGAGCAGATTGCACCTGAATCACGACCTCCGAAGGCTGCTTTCGCCGTCTACAAACGCAGGGCTCACCTCCTGCCACCGTGGCCCTGCAACGGAGTCGAAAGGCTAAAACCCGAACCGCGGCTGAACCCCGGGGGCCAGAGTCAGGGCGCACCTATTGAGTCCACCGCCAATTATCTACTTGCAAAGTGTATATGGAGTAGTACAATGCCCTCAAGGACGGTTAGGTAAAGGGAATCTCACATCAGGTATTTGGAAGGAAGGTGCCCCATGCTACAGGCGAGCGAACCAGGGGGGTTTCCTGAGCCCAAGAATCTCCTTGCCCCGAGTGGGACACTGAACGAGACACCGCCGACCACCGCCGTCGCAGAGGACGATGACCCGATATCGCTGCGCAGTGAAGATTGGGAGGTCCTCTTGCAGAACCTGCACGAGGGAAGTTGCACCCCGTTTCTCGGGGCGGGCGCTTCCACGCCCCCGTTGCCGACCGCGGGGAAGCTGGCTGAGGACTGGGCCGCAGAATTCAATTATCCTCTCGAAGATAGTCATAGAGACCTCTCGAGGGTGGCGCAGTTTCTGGCCGTGACCCGCGCCCCGACTTTTCCCAAGATTAAGATCAGGGACCTCTTCAACTCCTATCCGGACCCTGATTTTCGCGGCCAGGCTCTAATTCATTCTCTATTGGCTGAACTCCCTCTCCCCGTCTATGTAACCACCAACTACGATGACTACATGTCACGAGCCCTGCAGGCCAAAGGCAAAGACCCCAAACGAGAAATTTGCAGGTGGAATAAGGTGATCGGCCGCATCCCCTCCGTTTTCAAGACGTATCGTAGTTGGGAACCCAGTAAGGAGAGCCCGGTTGTTTTCCACCTCCACGGGTATAAGGATGTACCAAACTCCCTCGTGCTAACTGAAGATGATTACGTGGACTTCTTGATTCGCATGGACCAGGATGATGACGATTTGCTCCCACCTCGAATCCAGGAAGCGTTCTCCGGCGCCAGTCTCCTGTTCATGGGTTACGGTCTCAGTGACTGGAACTTTCGCGTCCTCTTCCGCACCATGTTCATTTACTTAGAGAAGAGCATAAAAACCAAGCATGTTTCGGTGCAGCTCGCGCCCCTTGGCAAGGGCGTTTCAAAAGAAAAGAAAGCCGCCGTTTTGAGCTACTTGAACAATTATTTCGGTGAGCTTGGCATACGTGTCTACTGGGGCACTTGCCAACAGTTCGCGAAGGACCTACGCGACAAGTGGAAAGGTTAGTACAAGTCTGAACCTGGATGAGGCCAATCATGGCGCTGCCTGGGCAAGAAGAAGAAATCCAAACGCAACCTGTGACCACGCCCTATTTGGGCCCACGACCGTTCGAGGAAAAGGACGCGTCTGTCTTTTACGGGAGGGAGCGCGAGTCCAGTGATCTTTGTTCTCTAGTAATCGCCCATCAAGAAATACTGCTGTACGCACAGTCTGGAGCTGGAAAGACTTCCCTTCTTAACGCTGGTCTGATTCCCTTGCTCAGGAAGAAAGGCTTTCGAGTCTACCCCCCGGCCCGCGTCGCGGGTGGCCTGCCCCCGGGCGTCAAACTGGATCATGTGTCAAACCTATATGTGCTCAACGCGCTTGCCACGTGGGTGGGGCAGGGCTACAACCTGGAAGAATTGGCCGGGAGGTCGTTGACCGATTTCTTGACCCAAGCGCAAAGCATTCTGCCCTCGCCTGATGTAGGCGAGAAGGAGGGCGTCGAGGCGAGTGGCCCCAACGACTCTCCGACTGTTCTCATCTTTGACCAACTGGAGGAGATTTTCGGCCGATACCCGTTGCGGCCACAAGAGAAAGACCAATTCTTCGAACAAGTCGGGGACGCTCTCTCGACGAGAGGAAGACTCAGGGTGGTTTTCGCCATACGGGAGGACTACATTGCTGAGCTTGTCCCGTATGTGCGTTTTCTGCCCGGGCGGATGAGGATGCGGCGCCGCCTCGAACGCCTGCGTGAGCCTGAGGCACTCGAAGCCGTCACGGGTCCGCTCACCAGGCTGTCCGAGCCGCGACGCGTCTTCGAACCTAAAGCAGCAACCCGTCTTGTCCGTGACCTTCTCAAGGTCAAAGTTAAGGGTTCAGACGGGACTGTGAGTGAAGTTGTCGGCGAATTTGTCGAACCCGTTCAGTTAGCCGTAGTCTGCGACACCCTATGGCGAAGGCTGCCCGCCGACGCCCGAGTGATCACCGAGAGCCATCTTGAGAAATTCGGAGATGTCAATGAGGCCCTGTCCGAATTTTACGAATGCTGCATTCGAGAAGCGGCCAAGACCCCCAACGTCAATGAGGCGAGGTTGCGACGATGGTTTGGCGAAACCCTGATCACCCCAGAGGGCACCCGTGGAATTGTGTATTGCGGTGAACAAGGAGCGGCAGGAATCCCTAGCGCTGCGGTCAAAACCCTTGAAGACTTGCATATTATTCGGCAAGAACAGCGAGCCGGGGGCGCGTGGTATGAGTTGAGCCACGATCGGTTTGTGGTGCCCATCCAGGAATCGAATCAAGCTTGGCTGCTGAAGAAAGGGCCCGCAGTTGAAACGAAAGCGCGCCTTCAGGCGAGGGCCGAAGCCTGGATTCTCTCCGGGAGACCGGCGGACAAGCTCCTCGACGGAAACGAGCTCACCGAGGCCGAGCACTGGATAAACAGCCCTGCCGCGGAGGAATTGGGGTACTCCGCCAATGTGACGGAGCTCATCAATGAAAGCCGTCAAGAGCAGAAGCAGCGAGCAGTCCTCCGGGCCGAAGCTGCGGCCGAAGCCGCACGAGAGCGGGCGGAAGAACAGCACAAAGTGGCCGAAGCCCAGAGACTGCGGGCCGAAGAACAACGGAAGTTTGCAGAAGCCCAGCAATTACTCGCACAAAAGGCCGAGGCTCTGGCTGACGCCCAGCGCCAGCAGGCCGAAGCGCAGCGACACCGGGCTGACGAGCAAGCTCGCGCCGCCGCACAAAGGGCCCGCCTCGTAGCCGTGCTGGCGGTGGTTTCCATTCTGGCGCTTGTCGCTCTGGGCTTCGCGATAAAATTCTGGAGGGCTGCGAGCAAGGCCGCTGCGGCGGCGAGCACTGAGGCCGCCAATGCAAGCCGGGCTGCCAGTGAGGCGGTGAAGGCCGAGGCCAAAGAAAAGGATGCTGAGAGCCGCGCCGAAGGTTTTGCAGCCCAAAAGGCGGAGGAAGCAGGCAAAGCCACAAGGGCAATGGCGGACGCGCTTCGGGAAAAGAACCTGGCCGACCAGTATGGCAAGGAATTAAAAGAGAAGAACGACGCCCTCACGAGCGACGAGGCGAAGCTGGCGGAGGAGTCCGAACGCAACAGACAGAGTGCTGCTTTCGCGTCTTCCGGCGAGTTGGCCTCCGATAGTGTCTCTAATTTGGAAACTAATCCTCAGCGCAGCGTTTTGCTGGCGCTGAGCGCAGCCATCACAACCTACGGACGGTACAAGAGGTTCAACAAGAAGATCACTGACGCCCTCAATCGCGCGGTTCAGGATTCGCGCGAAAGGCTCGTATTGGAGGGTCATACCGATAGTGTCATGAGCGTCGTATATAGCCCCGATGGCACAGTGATTGCCACCGGCGGCCGGGACAAGGTGGCAAAGCTGTGGGATGCCACCACGGGTAAACAGTTGCGTACTTTCAGCGGTCATCAGGATTCGATCACAGGCGTCGCCTTCAGCCCCGACGGCAAACGTCTCGCCACTACAAGCTTCGATAAGACGGCGAAGATCTGGGACGTGGATTCCGGTCTGGAAATATCCACACTCGCCGGTAACAGTGAGGGTGTCACTGACGTGGCCTTTAGCCCCGATGGAACCAAGATCGCCACCGCAAGCTTTGATAAGACGGCGAGAATCTGGGACGCTGCCACCGGTAAGCTGCTGCAGACTCTCACAGGGCACAACGATGCGGTCCAGGGCGTCGCTTGGAGCCCCGATGGTAAACGGCTGGCGACGGCGAGCAACGACGAGACGGCGAGGCTTTGGGATGTCGCGTCCGGCAAATTGGTCCGCACGCTCTCCGGCCACCGGGGCACGGTCTTCAGTGTTGCCTTCAACCCCGACGGCAGCCGTTTAGCCACTGCCGGCAGCGATTACACCGCCAGAGTCTGGAACGCTGAATCGGGGGCACAGATGCTCACCCTGTCCGGTCACATCAACCAAGTCTATGGTGTGCGCTTCAGTCCCGACGGACAACGACTGGCCACAGCCAGCCAGGACCATACCGCCAAGGTCTGGTCTGCCGATTCCGGTGCAGAGTTGTTTACTTTATCAGGCCACACAGGAGCGGTCATAGAGGTTGCCTTCAGCCCGGACGGCAAACAATTGGCGACCGCTGGCGAGGATGCCCGCACTAGGGTGTGGGACCTGACTTCGGGACACGATGTGCTTGTTCTACCCGCCGGAAAGGGTGGTGTGCAGGCCGTCACCTTCAGCAACGACGGGAAGCGTATCGCTAGCGGCGCCGCCGATGGAAGCGCGCGAATCTGGGACGCCGCCTCGGGCAAGCAGTTGCTGGAGTTGCGCGGCAACCAAGATTTCGTGCTTGGGGTGGCCTTCAGCCCCGACGGCGCCCGCCTGGCATCGGTCAGTTGGGGAAAGGAGGCGAAGATATGGGACACCACATCTGGCCGGGCGGTGCTTTCTCTTTCTGGCGCCCAACTCATGCGGCTTGCCTACAGTCCGGACGGCAGGCTGGTTGCGTTGGCAAGCGATGATAAGAGAGTGAAGATCTGGGACACCGCCTCGGGCACGGAGGTAGCTAGCTTGTCGGGCCATAAGGACACTGTTTCCGACGTCGCCTTTAGCCCGGACGGAAAACGATTGGCCAGCGCCAGCTTTGACAAGACCGCGAAACTCTGGGATTTAGAAACGCACCGAGAACTGCTGACCCTGGCCGGCCACAGTGACGGGGTCTATGGCATCGCCTTCAGCCCCGATGGCACGCGCGTGGCGACCGCCAGCTCTGACCGGACCGCAAGATTGTGGGACGCAGCCACAGGCAGGGAACTACGCAGGTTCAGCGGCCACGAGAAGGGCCTTCGGAGCCTGGCCTTCAGCCCCGACGGGGGGCGCTTGGCCACGGCCAGCGAGGACCGCACCACAAAGATCTGGGACACCGCCTCGGGCCGTCCGCTTAGGACGCTCCTCGGGCACAGTGATTTCGTGCGGGATGTCACTTTCAGCCCAGATGGCAAGAAACTCGCAACGGCAAGTCAGGACGGTGCCGCGAAGATATGGGACGTCGCATCTGGTCGAGAACTGCTCACACTCGTGGGTCATTCTGACTACGTCTTTGCTGCTAGCTTCAGTCCTGACGGCAAGCGCGTGGCGACCGGCAGTCGGGACAGGACAGCAAGGATCTGGGATGCTGCTTCCGGCAAACTGCTGCTGACGTTGACGGGCCCTTCTGATTCAGTTATGAGCGTGGCGTTTAGTCCCCGGGACGGAAAGCACCTGGCCGCAGCAAGTCTTGACGGCACCGCGACCATCTGGGACGCTGATAGCGGCGAGAAGGGGCAAACCTTTTCCGAGGGCATCGGTCGACTGAAGGCGGTGGCTTTTAGCCCTGATGGAAAATCCTTCGTTATTGCAAGTGCAGACAAGACTGCAACGCTTTGGGATGCCATTACGGGAAAGGAGCTGAGTTCCTTTTTGGGACATACTGACTATGTCAACAGCGTTGCGTTTAGCCTGGACGGGAAGAAGTTGGTCACGGGTGGAGATAAAACGGCAAAACTTTGGGACGCTACCACCGCCAAAGAGGTGCGTACTTTCAGTGGTCATACTGATTTCATCGTTGGGGTGGCCTTGAGCCCTGACGGTAAACGGGTGGCTACCGCGAGTGAGGATGGCACGGCGAGGATCTGGGACTCGAATTCGGGAAAGGAGCTGCTCAGGCTTTCAGGGCACAACGCCGGGGTCCGCGGAGTGGCCTTCAGCCCTGACGGCGCCCTCTTGGCGACGGTCAGCGAGGACAAGACGGCGAAAGTCTGGGATGCCACGAACGGAAGTGAGTTGCTGATCCTCTCCGGTCACCGCGGAAAGGTGTTCAGCGTTGCCTTCAGCCCGGACAGCAAACGTCTCGCCACTGCCAGTGAGGATGGCACGGTGCGGGTGTATGCACTGGACGTACAGCAATTGTTGCGCATAGCGCAGCGCCGCATTTCTCGTGGATTCACAGACGACGAGTGCGGCAACTACTTTGACGTGAACCCCTGTCCTAAGGAAGCCCAGGCCTTCGGGTTAATAGCCGAAGGAAACCGTTTCGCCCGGACGGGAGACCTTGATCGAGCAATCGATGCCTTCGCGAAGGCGCGCGAGAAGGATCCCTCTCTGAATTCCGACCCTAAGGCTGAAGCCCGGCAGGTGCGCGTGATAACCGAGGAAGAAGCTACGCATACGGCCGCCGATGGCCGGCTCCGCCTGGGAGGGTGGCTCGCCAAATATGGTCGAGTTCCCGAAGCGATCAAGGCATATCAGGATGCGCAAAGGCTCGATCCGACTCTGCAAATCCCCGCCGCTGCATTAAATAGCCTCTGCTGGTACGGGACGGTCTGGGGACACGCGAAAGACGTTATAGATTTCTGTGAACAGGCCGTGGCGCTGGCCCCGGATGATTGGAACATTAGGGATAGCCGGGGTGTTGCCAGGGTATTGACGGGTCGCGCTAAAGAAGCTGTCGATGACTTTAGAGCCTTCATCGCGGGCACGTCCGACGCGGAAGCCATGGAACTTCGACGGAAGTGGGTAGATATACTCCTCACCGGCGGGATGCCCTTCACCCCCGAAGTACTCGAGAGCTTACGTTCTGAGTGAAGTTCGGAGTCGCATGAGCACCTAACATGGGAGGTTTCGAACATGCCTATCACCCCACCGACAGCGGCGTTGACTGACCTTCAAACGCAGCAGTTCACCTCGAGTGCCGGCCCGGCCACTTGGTCCATCAATCCATCCCACGGCACGATTGACGTGAATAACGGGCTATACATCGCGCCGGGACTGGTGACGACGGCAGAAGATATCGTAGTGACCGCAACCCCGGCGGGCGGCGGGCCGACTTCGGTCGCTGTCATTCGACTCCAACCCCGGGTGAGCATCATCCCCGCCAGTGTCTCTCTGAAGGCAGGGGAGAGCCAGCAGTTTGAGGCCACCGTCATCGGCGACCCGAACAACGCCGTCACCTGGGTCACCAGCCCGAGTGTGGGCGAGATACAGGCAGGGTCGTATAAAGCTCCCAGTTCCTTGAAGGATCCCGCCGTGGTCACCGTCACCGCCAAGAGCACCCTCGATCAGACCAAAGTTGCGAGTGCTTCTATCCACCTTGTCTCGGGTCAGCCTTACTGGGCGTCGATTTTGACGGTGGGCGTCTACCTCACCGGTCTCTTCCTACTGGCATGGCCTCTGGTCCTCTCCTGGCCTCCGCCGCCCGCGGATCGCACGGCATTCGATCAGGCCACGGCGGCCGGTACTGCGGCAGAAAGCCTGGCAAAGACCAAAGTGCTCGTCGCGCAGGCGGCGCAGGAGAAAGCACAGAAATCCGCCGAAGCTGCCAAGAACGCTGCCGAAGGCTCAGCTCTGAGGGCCCAAGCGGCGAAGGATCAGAGCGCGTCAGAACAGGCCGCAAGAGAAAACGCGGACGCCCAAAAGGACTGGCTCGATAAGCTCGCGGTGCAAAAGGTTGAAGCTGAAAAACTCGCCGCGCAGGAAGATTCTGTCAAGACTGTATTCGGTCGAGTGTCGCGCGATATCGATCTGCTGTTACTGGTCCTGCTGGCCGGCGCGCTGGGCGCCTGGATCCACGTGGGCAGATCCTACGTGGATTTCGTTGGCAACCGGACTTTTCGCGTGAGTTGGATACCCTGGTATCTGCTTCATCCGCTCCTCGGCTCAGGGTTGGCGCTGATCTTCTACTTGTCGGTCCGCGGCGGCTTCTTCATGACCGGGACCAAAGGTTCCGACGTCAACCCTTATGGGATCACGGCTGTCGCCGCCTTGGTCGGCTTGTTTTCAAAACAGGCGAGCAACAAGCTGGCTGAGGTCTTCGATACCTTGTTCAAAACTGAAAGGGGGAAGGACCTCAAAGACAAGCTGGATCCACAAGCCGGTACGAAGTGACTGTCAGTCTGTCTTACCGGGACGAAAGTCTGGCATCTCAAGGCGACGACTACACGGCGCCGGGAGTAGGGTCAGCCGGTATTCGTCCCATCGGAACCGCGGCCCCTCTTAGAACGTCGCCGCTTGCTCCATAGGTCCGCCCAGGTGTAGCGCCAGTGATCCAGCAGGTAACCGGTCATAGCTCACCTTCGAAAGCGCGGTGGAGCATGGATTGGAAGAGGTCGTCCAAGCGGCGGCGGCTTTCCGCTTGACGAGCTTCGAGTGCGCGGATTTCAGCGACGCGGGCGGCGAACTGGCCCTGGAGCAGGAGCGGCGGCACGGGGATTGATACTCCCCTTAGGCGCTGTTTCGAAATGTTAGGCATGGAGCCTGCGGACCCGCTTGCCAATCGTTGCACCTTTTTCCGCATCGATGCATTGACCATGAGAGCCCACAGGTAATCCGGGATAACCTCAGCGTCCCCCGAAATCCGAAGTCTGAAAATTAAGTCGGAAAGCATCAGGCGTGGCCGTGTGGTGGCTACGTGTGCGCAGGCGGCCACGAGTTCGTGCGTGTTTTTTCTGGTGAAGAGGATATCCCCAGCCTTCACTTCAAGGTCAGGCCTTGGTTCAACGTCACCCGGTAGCGCTTTGTTCTCGCCCTCCAGGTATTTGCAGGAGGTAACGGCTCCTAGCTTCAGCACGCCCCATTCGTCCGTGGCTGCGACTCGATCAGCGCAAGTCGGACTCCACCCGCTGTCAATGTCGGAAAGAACATCACCAAGCGTTTTGCAGTCCCATCTCAGTTGACCCTTCAGAGGTTCGCCGAACATGTCATAGAACAGGGCGGGTACAAGGTCGGTGGTGCGGCGGTCGGCCTGCTCCCGCCGCCGCCGCAACTCGTCGGCTTCGTCCAGCAGGCTTGCAATGCGGTACTGCTCGGGAACGGGAGGAAGGACGAGCGAGAGTTTGTCTAAGACACCTTTGGTCACGTGCTGCAGTCCGACCCCGCCGTGGGCCTTCGCAATTAATTCGGAAAGCTTAGAATTTAATTGATGGACGAAAAATGCGGGCACGACGTCCGGGGAGAGTCTGACGTTAAATATGTGTTGATTGAGCCACGCGTCAGAACCTGCCCACTCGAAACAACCAAACGAGGTTCCCGGGGTTCCTGACCATGAAAGAAGAATGTCTCCCGTGTGCACACGGTATTTCTCAGGCAGGGGACCCGGATGATAATTATACGGTGCAGACGGATCGTTCAGGTTTTGGATCCTCACGATCTGCATACCCTCAGTCTGCCATTCGGCCGGCTTGAAGGCTCTGCCGTTTACGAGTTCGGCGACCTCCTCGAGGCGTCTCGTTGTCCAGGTTGGCTTCACGCGATCATCTCAGTTCTGCCTAGCGGCGGCGTCCCCTCACCCGCGTCGCTCTGCTCGGCACCCTCTCCTGGAAGGCGAGGGTTGGAATGCAGGATTTGAACGCATATCTGAATCAATCACAGCCCTCTCCCAGCGGGAGAGGGGGGACCGCGCAGCGGTGGGTGAGGGCCGCGCGAACCTTTTTCAAGAACAGTTCCGGGTCGATCAGCACCATTCCATTCGGCAGTCGCAGCACCTGAACGCCACGCTTTTTTAGGTATAAATCCTTGGCAGCGTCCTTCCTCATTTGGCTCGGCTGAGAGTGCACGCCCCCGTCAAGCTCAATCGCCAGCGCAGCCTCGAAGCAGTAGAAATCAACGACGTACTTCCCGATCGGGCATTGACGCCGGAACTTCATGCCGCTGACCTGACGATTTCGCAGCAGGTACCAGGCGGATTTTTCAGCTTCGGTCACCGATTCACGGAATTTGCTGGTGTTTCGGAACATAGTAGTCAACGCGGCGGACCCTCACCCGCCTCGCTCCGCTCGGCACCCTCTCCCACAGGGCGAGGGCTAGGAATTCAAAAGGCCGCTCGGCACTCTCTCCCAACAGGGGAGGGCTGGAAGAGCGAAAGTTCACTCGCCTCCCCGCCCAGAGGCCGCGGCCGAAAATTAAAAGTCAGGACAAAAAACAGCGGATCACAGCCCTCTCCCAACGGGAGAGGGGGGACCGCGTAGCGGTGGGTGAGGGCCATACCCTACGCAAAGGGCTCACACCGCACTCATCAACTTCTTCACCCGTTCCGCAATTTCCTCCTCGAGCGCCAAGACCTCCTTCAAAATCAATTTTGGCGGGTCGTGCTTCACCGTCTCCACCTGCACGGGCTTGTAGCGCCCTGCGGCGAGGCTCCAATCGTTTTCCTTGATCTTCTCGATGGGCACGCGGTAGCTGTTGGGGCCTTCTTCGCGCCAGGGCCACTTCGCCAGAACGTCAGGAATATCGTTGGCTTCAATCGGCGTGCGCTTGTCGTCGAGTGAAAACCCGTCGGCAGTCAGGTCATAGAACCAGGCGCTTTTCGTCCCCGCAAATTTCGGGCCGCCTTTTTCAAAGATCAAAGCGGCCGTCCCGACTCCGGAGTACGGTTTGAAGACGCCCGAGGGCAGATTCACCACCGCCTGCAAATCGCAACTGGTCAGCAACAGCTCGCGCACCTTACGGTCTGCTTTGTTCGAACCAAACAGCACGCCGTTAGGCACAATCACCCCAGCGCGCCCTCCGGGGTTCAGATGATCGATGAACCATTTCAGGAAAAGAAGTTCCGTGTCGCGCGTGGCGAAATTGATGTCCGCCAGAATACTCTCCTCCTGAATCTTTCCCGCAAAGGGCGGGTTGGCCAGAATCACATCAAATGTCAGTCCGGGATAGGGATTGCCCTTGCCGGTGGTCAATGGGTTGTGAAATTCGATGTTGGCTTTCTCCAGACGGTGGAGATAAAGATTCAGAATAGCGATCTTCACCATGTTGGCGTCATTGTCGTAACCGGTGAAGGCGTGCTCTTCCAGGAATTTCCACTGGGCGGGTTTAAGCTGATCGCCATTAACGTCGCCCTTGACGAGTGCGGCTTTGGAAGTATTCTTCTGGAGGATGTGGTGGAACGTAGATATCAGGAACCCCGCCGTGCCGCATGCCGGATCGCAAACGCGCAATTCCGGCTGGGGATCGACCATGGCAACAATCATGTCGATGATGTGACGGGGAGTGCGAAACTGGCCATTGGTGCCGCTCATGGAAAGCTTGCTGAGCAGGTACTCGTACATGTCTCCCTTGAGGTCTTGCCCGGCGTGGGGCGTGAGGTCGAGTTCGTGGATCGACTGAACCGCGGCACGCAACGTGGGCCGGTCATAAATCTTAAGCGTAGCCCGGTTGAAGAGCAGTTTGCCGGTCTCAGACAAGCCGGGAAGCTCGTGCAGGCTCTCGATGGCTGAGCGGACGGAATCAAAAAGCTCGTCACCGGTCAAGGTCACGAAATTGCCCCACGCGTAGCGCGCCCACTTTCCGGAAAAGATCCGCTTGTAGTGTTTCTTATCGAGCGAGGCCAGCAAATCGTCTTGCTCGGAGAGCAAACGGAGGAAAATGAGATAGGAAAGTTGCTCGATGGAATCCATGGGGTTGTTCACCCCGCCTGCCCAGAGGATGTCCATGAGCAGGTCCACTTTCTGGCGCAGGCCGGAAGAGTGGAAGTTGGTGGTTGATCGGTTGATCGGTTGAGTTGACATAGCTTTCATTTCGCGAAAACAGCCCTCTCCCCTGGGGCTGATCGCTACCCATATCTTCGACTGGACACCGGGCGAGCCCAAGTCGGAAAAATAGCCCTCTCCCTGGGGGAGAGGGTGGCCGGCGACGGCTGGAGAAAGCGCCGTCGCCGGACGGGCGAGGGGTTTCTTCCGTTCGCAAACCGTCTTGTCGGCCTAAATCCTCGCAGCAGCTATAGCCTTCCCCTAACCGCGAAACTTAGCGCCCAGCTTTCGGCCGCGCAACAAATGCCGCGCCGCCTCTTCGGCTTCAATTTGGCCGCGCCGCAATTCGCGGACAGGTTGGGTTGGGGTGCGCATAGCAGCCTTGGCTGACGACAAGCTGGCTGACGACGGAACTGACCCCTCACCCGTCCCGCATCCGCTGGAGAAAGCGCGGACGCGGGACACCCTCTCCCCATGGGAGAGGGCTGTTCAATCACTTTACCCGCGCTCTCAGTCCCAAGAGAGACGGCCGTTAGTTCACTTCAACTTCGATCCACTACAACTGACTTGCCAAATGGGACTGCCGCACCATGGTCGATTGGCGCAGGTCCTCGAAAACGGCATCCCGATTCTCGAATCCGGCCAGGGCTTCGAACCCACCCAGATTCACAAACTGCGCGCAGCCAAACAACGTAATGTCTCCTTCGAGGAACCGCCTCAACGCCTGAGGATCGTCGGCGATCAACTGGGCCGTGGCGCTGAGCCATTTCTGTTCGTTATAGCGCAGATTGAATCGAGCGGCGATGGAATCCACGGTATCATTAACAATTTGATCCTTGGTGGGCAGCGGCCTCTTTCCCAGGGCATCGTAAACAAAGCTCGGAGTCGGCGCAGGGACTCCATAGGCCGTCACCAGCTTATCCGGCGAATAGTACACTTCGGGCTTATGGAAGAAGCGCTCGTTCAGAATGGTCTCGACCGTGTCGTCATCTTCATCCTGCACAGCTTCGTGGAAATCCTCATCCTTCCTGTCGAATTCCTTTACATCCCGCTCAAAGGAGCCGCGGAACGTCATCACATCCACCTTCTCGCCATCGGGTCCGACGATGCGAATCTCCTCCGACACAACCTTGTCGACACCCGTCCAGGTCGGAATTCCCGGCTTGCCGCCGGCTTCGGCGCCGTCACCGCCTTCAGTGCCTTCCGCTTCCCCATCTTCTCCCTCGCCACTCTCGGCGCGTTTGCCTTTGCCCTCCGGCTTAGGTTTGGGAAGTTTAAGGGGAATCGAGTAGTCGTACTTTTCTTCGAAGTATTCGGCCACGCCGCAGAAATCTAAGATGAAGAAGAATTCCTTCTGGTACTCCGTATTCCCGATGCGAAATGTGTAACGCCGGGTTCCCCGGCCCTTGATCTGGATGTATTCGGTGGGAGAGAAAACGGGGCGCATGAGAACTACATTGAGCAAGTCGCGGCAATTGTAACCCGTCGAGAGCATGTCAACGGAAACGGCTACGCGCTCCTTGCGCTTGCCGTCTCTGAACTCCTTGGCTATGGAGGAAGAATCAGGAATGCGAGAGGTGATGGTGACGGCCAAGCCGGGTTGGATCTTGTTCAGGATTTTAGTTAGCGCCGTGGCGTGGTCCTGGTTCACCGCAAAGATAATCGACTTGCCAAGCTGGCCGGCGGGGTCCCGTTGGGCATGGTCAAGGAATGCCTCACACATGACGCGGTTGCGCTCAGGCGTGAAGACCCTTCTCTCCAGGTCTTGAATCTTGTAGTTCTCCTCCTGCTCGTTGATGGTGACCGCCCAGCCCTTATCCGCCAAAGCTTGCGTGGTAATGTCCGTGCGTACGTCGAAAATCTTGGGCAAGCAGAGGAAGGGCCCCTCAGGGTCCTTGACCGCGTCGATGATGTCGTAGCGGAAGGTGGGGAAGCCCGGCTCGCAGCCAAAATAATGATAGGTGTCGCGAAGCTGGCGGGCTTCCAGCCCCTTGGGATCTTCCCGGCCGAGTTTTTCCACGTTGACGTTTTTCAAATAGGCCTTGGGGGTCGCCGTCAGGCCGACGCGCGTGGCTTGGAAGAACTGGACGACCTCACGGGCGTCGCCGTAAATGGAGCGGTGCGCCTCATCGTTGATGACCAAGTCGAAATGAAAGGGAGTGAACTCCTCGCGGTAGCGGCGGTCGACCATCAACGATTGCAGAGTCGCAACCACGACGCAGGAGCCCAGGAGCTCCGACGGCCGGTGCCGCGCCGTCTTAAAGATAACCGGGCTGTACTCGCGAAGAATGACGTTGAACTCCTCCATGGTTTGCTTGGCGAGTTCGATCCGGTCAACGATGAACAAAACACGCTCGGCATTGCGCGTGGCCAGAAAGCGGCGGATGAGGGCCGCGCAAAGCAGGGTTTTGCCGGTGCCCGTCGCCATCTCCAGAAGGAACTTGCGCCGGCCTTCCCGGTCAAATTGCTTCGAGACCTCATCTATGGCCCGAATTTGGAATCCCCACAGCTTGACATCAGGTTTGAAGGGCCTGACGTATTGCGGAGTGACGACCTCCGTCATTAAGGGACGCGGCGGCTGCAAGTTCTTCAGCCGGATTCGTTCGAGGTCTCTGGGTGAAGGGAGGCGCTCGATGCGGTAGGCGTCCTGCCGATCGGCGCGAGCGTAGTTCCAGAACCAATGCTCGCGCCCGTTGGATAAAATGACGAACGGAGCACGAAGGTTCTCCGCGTAACCGCGCGCCTGCTCTTTGGCATCGTATGGGTCCTTATCCTCTGCCTTGGCTTCCAAAACCGCCAGTGGACCGTGCTGGCCGAGCAACACGTAATCAGCACGCCCGTCGCGTCCGCTCGACTCGAAGCGTACACGGCGGGGATCGAGCAGGTCCCAGTCGCTATCCTTTAGGGCTTGGTCAATTAGAACTCTGGAAAAGGCTTCAGGCTGCTTCGGCAAGGGAATACATCCTTAAGCGGACGTTGCCGGATGGCGAAGCTCTTTATACATTCCCGCCGCAAGAAAAACAAGTGGTTTTGAGCGTGGAGCGGGTAGCAGAGTCTCGTTCTTCAGAGACTCCGCGGCTTGCGGGTTTGGAACCTGGCGCATGATTCTCGCTCATGTGCGCCCATCTGGAAGTAATCCCGCGTGGGAACTTCGCCGGCCACACGTCCATCAAGTCCCGTCGATGCTGCCGCGACAGCACTGAACGGGCCTCGGCAGTCGTAGCGCAAAAGACGGCCTTGCAGACCCAAATCTCGAGGCCCGGATCAGCGCCCCAGCACGAGCAGCCCCCTCCGCCACCCCGCCGAGCCGTAAAGATAATTCATCGTGTCAGCGCCGCACACCCCGCTGCCCGGCGTCCTTTCCGGCGCCATCGAACTCAGCCGATTCTCCGCATCGTAGGTGTAGCAGTTCTGAAAGTCCATCACCAGATTACCCGCCGCATCGTAGAGGATGCAGCTTCCAGCCGAGAAACCAGGGCGGGCGTTATTCTGCGGCTTTCCTGATGTCTGGGGGTAAGCGATACAAAACGAACTGGCGAACTGCTAGCGCCGACGCCCGAGCTTCTTCGGCCACCTGCTGGCTGGGCCAGAAAGAGTCATCGTATCTCAATTCCACGGCATAGGGCGTCAGGGGCGTAACGGTTGGCAGAAGGGAGCGGAACGCAGCATCAATCCCCGCACCGATCTCAATCAACTTGGTTAAATTGTGAGTGTACGGAAACCCCACCCTACTATAAGCCAAAAAGGCCTTTAGGCATTTTTCGGTCAGTTGCTGGGCATGAAAACATGCGGCATCGAACGCTTGCGCCGCCAGCGAGGCTTCCATGGCGATACGGTCGCTTTGCGCCTTGCGGAGCAATCCCCGGCAAAGCTCAGCCGCGTCTTTCATAAATCGTCGTTCCCTCTCGTACGGCGGTGGTTACGAATGCCTGGGCAACCTGACTCCACTCGTCCACCTCCTCCGGCGTGTAGACCATCACTTCCACTTCCACCGGCAGATCGGCCAGAGCCACGTAAAGGGAAATGGAGCGGCGGTATCGCGGCTCATCGGACGGCTTGATCACCAGCACGTCAAAGTCGCTGTTCGGCCGGGCATCACCGCGCGCTTGACTGCCGAACAAAATCACCTTCTCCGGCTGCGCCGTATCAACAATGCGGCGGACAATATCGCGAATGATGTCGTCATTGATGGAACTCATGTTGCCGAACCTCTACCGAGTATACCAGAGGTTCGAGCCGCGGGTGGCCCATACGTCCCGATGTTTTTTGTCGGCGATGGGCCAGCGGTGGTGCTTCTCTCGCCGTTCGCGTGCCACCCGAGCCAAGCACTCGAGTTCCGGCTACTACGCAAGCTGTCGCCGATGGGGCAGCATCGGGCGGGTGATGAAGAAAACCTGTCCGACAGGAAGGGGCGGCGCACCGCATTACAGAGAATCATACGCCCGATTCCAAACACACACGCCGCAGAGTCTCTGGAGAACGGGACTCTGCGCTCCCATCGCGCACCAAGAGGCGGTACCCACGCTCAGCGCATTTCTGACCGTGGGCTTTTTTTCAAGCGCAGTACCCCCAGATGAGTTGTGTGTAGTCAATATAGATTGAGAGACTTTCTGATTGCCGCGAACGAACGGCGGTACTCCTTCTCTCCAATAGAGTCGACGACTACCGCCACATCGCGAGAGAAATCTCCTAGATCGTTAATTTCTCGATGCCGAAAAGCTTTGCGTTATCCCTCATGACGCAAGGTCTACCCATGGCCGATTAAATGCGGAGCAGTAAGGCCAATAAATTCTCGGGGCGTTATGATTTTGGTTTTCTTCCAGAATCTCGGAAAACGCTTCTGATTGCCGGTCGCGAGATCAGAACATTCGTGTCGATTACCAGACGGAGGGGAAGCATTACCGCCTTGACCTCAGCGATCGGGACCTCTTGACGATCTTGTCAATCTGCCGCGAGGTCAAGGTGCTCGTCCCGTTCCGCTCTGACTCCTCACCGAGGACCCTTAAGACCTCGGGCTCGGGCGCGGCAAGCTTGACATAATCACGGATGCTGAGCAGCACAGCCTTGGGTGTTCCGCGCTTCTCGATGACGAGCGACTGGCGCTCATCATCGACACGACTCAGAAGCTTCCCGAAATTCGCGCGGGCACGCAGGGCAGAAACCACTATCGTGCCATTCTTGCGCGTGCTTGGGGTGGTGGACATAAACTCTCCATTTCATCTATGTGAACTGTACAGTTTAACGGGAGTCCTGTCGAGGCTTCCGCCAGCACGAACAGCCCGCTTCGCCCGACCGCCCACCAGGAATCATGTGGCGCGGTCTTAAGGCCGCAACCCAAAATGCAAGGTAGGGCCGAACGGCGTTCGGCCCTGGGGCGAGCGCCGCTCGCCCCTACAGGATGCCCAAAATGGTTGCTAAGAAAACAACAATTTGCGGCCTTGGGCAGTGGTGTCATTTGGAATCGCATCCCTTTCGATACACCAGTCATTCCCGCGAAGCCTGTCCTCCGCGAAGGCGGGGATCGAGTCCGTCGTGGGCGCATTTCCAATGGCTTGGGGAGTGGATTCCCGCCTTCGCGGGAATGACTGTGTACCCATGAATGTGTGTGTGTCGCAAATGACACCTTGACCCGACCTTGCATTGCAGAGGTACGCGTCGATTGCTTTCCTCTGCGGATCTTCACTCCCGAAAAAAGCGGCTTACGAAGTCGGGTTTCAATCGACCCTCGCGCACGCACCGCATCGACAGAGTGCGAGTTCCGGCAGCGCGGGACCAGCGGAGGAGCGGGCGGTCGCGGGGCGCAGCGAAAAAATCTTCTCAAACAGACTTCCTGTCTCTTGACAAACGGAACGAGATAGGCTAGGTTAGTGGGTGCGGTCAGGGATTAGGTGACAGGTGACAGGTGCCAGGTGACAGGTAACAGGGGTCAGGAGTTAGGAGTCGAATGCGAGAGCAAAGTCGACCGGCAATTCGGGGGTACTCGTTAACTCCTCGACCCTCGACTCTCAACTCCTCGACTCGTTGAAGGCTGATAGCTGAGAGCTGATAGCGTTCTTATGGAACAAACCGGGAATGTCGATGAAAAAAAAGGACAAGGTCAAGAAGTCCAGGAATCGTGACCCCCTCGACTCCTCGACTCTCAACTGCTCGACTCGTTAGAGGCTGACGGCTGATAGCTGAGGGCTGATAGCTTTCTTACGGAACAAACCCGGAATGTCGATGAAAACAAAGGACAGAGTCAAAAAGTCGAGGAGTCGAGAAGTTGAGAGTCGAATGGGAGAGCGGAGTCGACCGGCAGGCTGGGGAGTGTTTGTTAACTCCTCGACTCTCAACTCCTCGACTCGTTGAGGGCTGACGGCTGAGGGCTGAGGGCTGATAGCTTTCTTACGAAACAAACCGGGAATGTCTATGAAAACAAAGGACAGAGTCAAGAAGTCCAGAAATCGGGACTCCTCGACTCTCAACTCCTCGACTCGTTAAAGGCCGATGGCTGATAGCTGAAAGCTGATAGCTTTCTTACGGAACAAACCGGGAATGTCATTGAAAACAAAGGACAAGGTCAAGAAGTCCGAGAGTCGAACGTAAGCTGAGAGCTGAAAGTTGAGAGCTGAGAGCTTTCTAAGTCGAGGTAATGTCGGAAAACACCAGGTCGGCGCGCAAGCTGAAGAGCGTGCGCAGTTGGGCGTAAATCTCCTTTTCGATGCGCGCCTTCTCGGCCCCCAGATCGCCGAGCGTCTGATGCCAGAGACGCCACGGATCGAAGCTGACCTTCACGCGCCGCCACGGCTTCCAGTGCGGCTGCCAGCGGCTCCCGGTGCCATTCGACACCTAGGCTTGCTGCAACCACTCCGCCAAGGCGTGCTCGCTGCCGGGGTGGGTGAGTCGATTGGCGATGAGGACGAAGGCACGCTCCGAGAGCGGTTGGCCGCGACGGCGGCGGGAGTGCTTCCCATCCAGGATCGATCCCAGCGCCCGGCGACCTGCGCGAGTTGGCCGATGCCTTCGGGTTGGTGTATTTCGAGCAAGACAACCAGATATCCCACTCGCTGGACATCGTGCTGATTTCATCAAAAGGGACCATCGTCAAGTACTGGTCCAACGATTGGACAACCGC
>Ga0326727_10007767_pt1 | contig 27926 bp, 26 predicted proteins | sample MB2enrmetagenome_FD_207643 | JGI IMG/M metagenome (GOLD analysis project Ga0326727, IMG submission 207643) | Lab enriched peat soil microbial communities from McLean, Ithaca, NY, United States - MB29MY | ecosystem: Environmental > Terrestrial > Soil > Wetlands > Peat | place: USA: New York...
GAATCCACAGCACGATGCCGAGGGTGAACAGGAGAATGCCGGCGATCTCGCCTGCCTCGCCGGGAAGCACGCTGCCCAGCAGCTTGAGCATCTCAAAGGGGCTCATGAAGTACCACTCGGGATGAATGCCTGCCGGTGCGGGTATCAGCGAATCGGCCTGCCTGCCCAATGCCCAGGGAAAGACAGAAGCAAGCAGGGCAAGAATGTTGAGCGAGATAAGCCACATGGCCAGATCCTTACGCAGGAAGTTGGGCATGAAGGGGATGGCCTTGCGTTCGCTCGCGGGCTTGGCTTCTTCGCTGGGCGGGCTGGCGTTGCCGTGGCGCTGGACCAGCCACAAATGAAACGCGAGCAGCGGCAGGAACAAGGCGGGCAGCACCACGACATGCAGTGCAAAGAATCGCTGCACCGTGAATTCGCTAACCTCCGGGCCGCCGCGCAGCATGTTGGCTATGGCCGGGCCAATCCACGGAATTGCCACGGGAATCTGCAGGCCGACTTTGGTGGCAAAGTAGCTGAGCTCGTCCATGGGCAGCAGGTAGCCGGAAAAGCCGAAGACCGAGGCGATGCCGAGCAGCACCATGCCGCTAAGCCAGCCGAACTCGCGCGGCTTGCGGTAGGCCTTCATAAAGAAGACCGAGAACATATGCACCAGGATGGCGAAGATGAACAGGTTGGCTGCCCACGCATGCGCCGAACGAATGAGCCAGCCGAAGTGCATGACGAATGTGATCTGGCGAACCGATTCGTAAGCCTCGACGCCAGGCCGGTAATAGACCAGCAGCAGAACGCCGGTGAAGCACTGCACGAGGAAGAGGAATAGCGAGATGCCGCCCCAGTAGTACCAGAAGGACTGGGAGTGAACGGGGACAGTCTTGTGGCGCGCAAAGGCGGCCAACTCACTGAGGCCGAGGCGCTCATCGATCCAGTCGTAAAGCGGGTTGGTTAGCGTTTTTGTAGTCATGCAGCGAATCCTCGAAGGAAGTGAACCAGTGAGAAAGTGAAAAAGTGAACGAGTGAAAAAGTGAATTCTGTCAGGTGCGCGAGACTTCGACACCGGTATCGTTGACCGCAACTTTGAAAAGCTTGAGAGGCTTGGGTGGAGGGCCGCTGACGTTGGCGCCGGTGTAAGCGTTGTAGACGCCGCCGTGGCAGGCGCAGTGAATGCGGTCAGCCTGCGGCTCGTACTGCACCGTGCATCCGAGATGAGAGCAGACCGCGCTAAGAGCGATCCAGCGGCCGTCTTCGTGGTGAATGAGCATGGCCGGCGCGGTGCCGAACTTGAACATCAGCACGGAGCCGCGAGGCAGCTTCTGCGCGTCCTTGAGCGTGACCTCGGTGACGGCGGTGGCAGAGAGCGCCATCTCCGCGGGCGAGGCCAAATAGCGGTAGATGGGGTAGCCCAGTGCAGCAGCATAGAGCACGCCCGCTGCGCCGGCTGCAACCAGGAAGGCACGACGCGTGGCTAGTTCGCCGGGTTCCAGAGGCTCGGGAAATAAGGTTGAAGCATTCGTCTCTTCGCTCATATAGAAGCCGCGCCCTCCATTACTTTTTTGGCGCGCGCCACAACGGACACGAGCCATCCAACCACGCCCAGACCGGCAACAAAGAGGACCAGAAACAGGCCGACGACGCTCCAGTTGGTGACCACGACGCGGTCCCACACGTCGTAGCCTTTGCTGAGCAAGGTCATGTCGCGCACGCCGTCGCGATAGACGGTGAACATGATCTCGGTGAGCACTGCAACTAGAACCGCGGACCAAGCGAGCCAGCCGGCGGAGATCTTTGCGAAGCCGGCGATTGCGCCGACCAGCACGGCCACGACCACCAGCGCCAGCCAACCGTATCCGGCGAACCCCGCGAATTTGTAGAGCGGATAGATCGAGCCTCCGGCGAGGCCAGCTTTGACCGCATCGGGCTGCACGCTCGCGGCCCAGAGACCGGCAGCCAAATAGACAAGTCCGAAACCTGCCGCGATCTTGCCGCCGAGGCCGGCGACAAACTTCTTTTCATCCGCGGTGAAGGTGCTGCGGGCGGCGAGATAGACCATCCACAAGCCGCCGATGAACAGACCGCCGGCAAGCATGAGCAGCCAGCGCGGAGTGAGCGTGGGATCGCCGGTGGGCAGATAGGCGCCCATGGACGAGGAAGAGTACATCTGGCGCCAGACTTCGGGCCTGAGCATCAACGTCATATTGGTGGAGAGCAAGCGCGCGATGAAACCGGCCAGCAGCCACGCGCTCAGGCCGACCCACCAGGCGGACTTGCCTGCCTCAAGGCGCGCGCTGAACCGATAGAGCAGCCAATAGGTGAGCATCAGGATGGCGATGATCGAAATCCAATAGATGCCGATCAGGACACTGCTGGTGTAGAGCGCGCGGCCGTAGAGCACCTGGGCAAAAAGCAGCGGTGGAACACCCAGATTGATCACGAAGGTCATCACGATCGTGAGCCTGCGCGCCAGCGCCCGCGCGGCAACCAGCGATAGCGGCGAGCCGCGGAACAGACTGAGCAGAACCGCAAGCAGCAGTCCGCCGAGCAGCATTTCCACGGCAACAAAGTGCAGCGCCAGGGTCACGACATGAAGCAGCTTCAGCAGCCATATCGGGGCCGGCAAAGGAATTGGATCTACAGCGGGAAACGATTGCATGACGTCTTGAAACTCCCTTTCAGTCACCGCCCGACGGGATGAAGAAAACAGCCGCAAATGACCGCACCATGCCCGCGCTGGTCATCCGTGCCTGAATGAGCGGGAGGCACAGAAGGAGAGTTGCGGGCATTTTGGACTGTTTGTCTCCAATTTCGTTTTCAGAAGGAAGCTACCGCCTTCGGTAAACGCAGGTCTGTGACACTTGACACATGAGATTGTGACAATCTCAACTACTCTTCTGGCGAAGCAACCGCGCATCCGCGAGCGGGAGTGCGGTATTCCGAATGGGGACCATCGCCGGCGTTCGGAGTTGTCAGCGTTTCAGGTGACGGCTAGCCCGGCAGGTTGAATTCATGAAGAGATCGAACTCATCGATGCAACTAACCCGGGCCGCCGACTATGCCGTTCGTGTGATGGTTCATTTGGCAACGCTGCCGGCGCGCGAACGCGTATTGCTGCCGGTGCTTGCCCAGGCGACAGGAACTCCGGAGAGTTTTCTTTCCAAGGTCCTGCAAGCCTTGTCGCGCGCCAAACTCATCTCGTCGCGGCGCGGACAGTCGGGTGGATTTGAAATCCTGGAGCGGGGGCGCAAGGCATCGATGCGCGAGGTGATTGAGGCTATCGACGGCCCGCTCTGCTTGAATGTCTGCCTGCTCAGCGGCGGATCGTGCTCGAGAAAAGCGCGGTGCCCGGCGCACCCGGTCTGGGTGCATGCCCAGCAGGCGATGCTGGATGTGTTGTCGGACGCAGTGATTGCCGATCTGGCTTCGCAGGCGCCCTAGCGCCAAGCTCGGGCGGCACGCGCGGCCCATCGCCTGACCATCTGCGCCTGTTGACGGACCGGGCGCTGAACTTGCCCGGAAAGCCCGACGGGCGGTCATAGATAGCGCCAAGCGATCGTCCCTCAGGGGCTAAAGCCCGGTCTATTTTGGCTGCATTAGCGGCACGACTAAACAGGATGCGGAAAAACTTTACTCGGGAGGGGTTTTGTGTCAGGGCACGACTTCAGTCGTGCCGCAAGCGGCTGAAAATAAAGGAGGGACTTTAGCACCTGAGGGATGCCCTTAGCTCACTTCACCACAAATTCCGAGTTTTTCCGCAGCCTGTAAAGTCGTGCCCTTTCAAAACTTTTCTGGCGGCACGGTTTTTCCGCAGCCTGTAACCACTCAACCTTTTGGTCGATACTCGCCCCCATTGCTCCCCGTATACTGGCAGCCTATGTTTCAGGCACTGCGCACCACCACTTTCCTTGGACTGCTGGCGGCGGGAGTTCCCGCATTTGTTTCCGCACAAGCCACAGGCCCCGGTGCTCTTCCCCCAGGGCAACAGACACAGCAACCCGCCGAGGGCGCGCAACCGGCTGCTACAAGTGGCCAGGAGACCGGGTCGCCTCACCCGGCGATTCTCGACGCACAGCACCGTCCCATCACCGCGGGCGGATTTGTGAAGAGCGGGCCGATCGTGTTTATCGACGACTCGGAGAAGGCCGGACTGACGCACTGGACGCACAAGATGGGCACGCCGGAGAAGAGCTACATCATCGAGACCAAGGGCTCGGGCGTGGGCCTTATCGACTACGACAACAGCGGCTGGCTTTCGATCTACGTGGTCAACGGCTCGACGGTCGACGCCCTGACCGGCAAGGCGACGCCGCCGCATGCAGCGCTATTCCGCAACAACCACGATGGAACATTCACCGATGTTGCGGCCAAGGCCGGCGTGACCAACGACCGCTGGGGCTTTGGCGTGGCCATTGCCGACTTTGACAACGATGGCTGGCCGGATATTTATGTTTCAAACTACGGAAAGAACCGGCTCTACCACAACAACCACAACGGAACGTTTACCGATATCGCGGAGAAGGCCGGCGTGCAGCTGGGCAACTGGTCGACCGGCGCTACGTGGGGCGACTACGACGGCGACGGGCGGCTTGATCTGTTTGTGGCCGGCTACATTCATTGGGAATGGGACAACCTGCCCAACAGCAAAGAAAATGGCGGCAACAACGCGTTCTGCACCTTCCGCGGCGAGGCGGTGGCGTGCGGACCGCGCGGGCTGAAGGGCGAACCGGATCATCTGTTTCACAACAACGGCGACAACACGTTTACCGATGTAAGCGTGAAGGCAGGGGTGGATGACAAGCCGGGCTACTACGGACTGGGCGCGGTGTTTGTGGACATCAACAACGACGGCAAGATCGATCTGCTGGTAGGAAACGATTCGACGCCCAACTACATGTACCTGAACAAAGGTGACGGCACGTTTGAAGATGTGAGTTACGCATCGGGGTTTGCGTTGAACGAAGCGGGACGCGAGACCGCATCCATGGGCATTGCGGTGGGCGATTACCAGAACAATGGACAATTGTCCGTCTTCGATACGACATTTTCAGACGATTACAAGCCCTTCTATCGCAATGAAGGCGACGGCAACATGACCGATATCAGCTACCAGTTGGGGATTGCCGAGATATCGGTTCCGTTTCTGAGCTGGGGCGACGCTTTCATGGACTACGACAACGATGGATGGAAGGATCTGCTGATGTCGGACGGGCATGTCTATCCGGAAGCGGATAAGTATGCGTGGGGCACGACCTGGGCGCAGCGGCCCATGCTCTTCCATAACATCGGCGGCAAGAAGTTTGAGGTGGTTCCGGCGGTGGAAGGCTCTGGCTTGGCCGATGTTATCGCCGGACGCGGCATGGCGGTGGGCGATCTGTTCAACGACGGCAAGCTGGACGCGGTGATCAACGTGATGGACGGGCATCCGGTGCTGTTGCGCAATGTGAATCCGGACAAGAATCATTGGCTGGAACTGAAACTCGTTGGCGGGCCGAAAAGTCCGCGCGATGCAGTGGGCGCAACGGTGTATGTGACTGCCAATGGCATGAAGCAGCGCGGGGATGTGATCAGCGGCGGGAGTTACCTCTCCTCTAACGACCCAAGGCTGCACTTCGGATTGGGCCAGGCTACGACGGTGGATGCGATCGAAGTGCACTGGCCCAGCGGCAAGGTGGAAAAGTTCACCGTGCCGGGCGTGGACCGGATTGTCACCATCACCGAGGGTACAGGAAAGTAGTGGCCGGTAAGCCGCAACGATTCCGCCGATGGTGATTCAGGGCGACTCGCCAAACCGGCACGGCTAAAATCAATACTCATATCCGCTTTCCGTCGATGCTCAAGCGCTCCCAGTACCCAAGCACTGCATAACTACAGTAACAGGCACTAACATCGTCCAGATTAGAGAGCCCTAACAAATGGTTGTCGATCAGTATCTATAACTTACAAGTATAAAACTCCCCACTATTCCAAAAAGGTCCAACTTGCGAAGGTCGCGCTCGTGCCATTTCCCATGAGCTTGCAGGGGTTACATCGTTTATTTGGATAAAGGACAGAGGCACACCGCCGATAACGCTAAAGAGGATCGATACCAGAAAAGATCCTGGGCAATTGGATGCCACTTTCCCTAGATCTGCGATGCATTCGCACGGTTGTTGAGAGATCGGCTTACTTATCCATGCGCCGGGGGAGTATTGCCCGGCAATTCAGTGAAGGAGAAACAAGATGAGGCTGGCAACTTGCAGAAATATGGCCGTAGCAACAATTGCGGCTCTCGCACTTTCCATGGTCCTGCACGCGCAGGATTTCAAAATCGGAACACGCACCGTGCAGGTCCACGGATTCGCGTCGCAGGGCTATGCCTACTCAAACCAGAATAATTTCCTGACCATGAACACAAGCCATGGCAGCCCGGCGTTCACAGAGGGCGCGCTCAACCTTTCCATGCCGATCACAGACAAGTTCCGCGTCGGTGGACAGGGATATACGAGGAAGATCGGCAGCCTGGACGATTTCAAGCCACAACTTGACTGGGCCTACGGCGACTACAAGTTTGCCAGTTGGTTCGGTGTGCGCGCGGGCAAAGTGAAAACCGCGATGGGGCTCTACAACGATACGCAGGACATGGACTTCCTGCACACCTGGGCGCTGCTGCCGCAGGGAGTGTACCCGGCCGACTTGCGCACCACCTTCATCGCGCATACCGGCGGCGACTTGTACGGGCGCATCCCGTTGAAGAAGGCTGGAAAGCTGGACTATACGGCCTATGCAGGAACGCGGTCCTTCGATCCCCGCGGAGGCCTCTACCTCTTCACAACCGACAACGGGTTCAATATCCAAACGATCAATGGGCACACGGAGGGTTGGGACCTCAAGTGGACGACACCGGTCAAAGGGCTGATGATCGGCTCATCGTGGGCAAACATGACCATGCTCCGGTACGGCGTATTTATCAGTGGACCGTTTATTGGAGTCAAGTACACCAACCAAGAGACTCCGGAATTTCTCTGGGTCGGATACGGAAGCTACAACCGGGGCAAGTGGGAATTCAACGCCGAATACCGGAGCCTGAACGATTCCGTAATCGTCGGTATCCCCGCCTTCGGGGTCCTCGTCCCCGATAACCAGAGCACCGAGTCGTGGTTTGCGTCCGCGGCCTATCGCGTGACCTCGAAACTGCAAGTCGGTGTCTATCATTCCAATTTTCACGTCGACAATCCCGCAACCCCGCTGAACACCGCCAGCAACCACATTTATGACGAAGTGGGAACAGCGCGCTACGACGTCGACAGCCATTGGGACGTGAAAGCCGAAGGCCACGTCATGGACGGCTACGGCGACGCCTATAACGCGCAAGGATTCTATTCGCGGTGGAACCCGCAAGGGCTTAAGCCGAAGACGAACATGCTTGTTTTGAAGGCCAGCTTCAACTTCTAAGCAACAGGGGAAAAGACCCACGAGGAGAGAGATATGAAACGTTTGAGATTGATTCTGGCAATGGCGGCAGTGGCCTTTTGCATATCGTGGCAGGCGCGCGCCGCGGATATGAAAGTCATTGCCAACAGCAGTGTAGCGGCAACATCGGTTTCTGCCGGAGACCTTAAGGACGTTTTTCTGCTGGACAAGGACTCTCTTGGCGGCAGCCACGTCGACCCGGTATTGAGCAAGGGCGGTCCGGCGCACGAAGCCTTCATCAAGCAGTATCTCGGGAAGAACGATGCGGCGTTGCAGGCCTTCTACCGCAGTTTGGTTTTCACGGGGAAAGCATCGATGCCCAAGTCGCTTGCCTCCGATGCTGAAGTCGTCGCCTACGTGGCGAAGACCAAAGGCGCAATCGGTTACGTGAGCGGCGGCGCCAGTACCGAGGGCGTGAAGACACTGGAAGTCAGGTAACGCAAGGCGGCATTGCGCCTCCCGATCAGGGCGGAGCGATCGGGTACATCGGCAATAAACCCCCTGCGAGGGCATGAATGTCCTTGCTGCAAGGTGATGCAATGTTTGGACAGATGAAGATCAAGACGAGAATCCTGGGAATCCTGGCGGTGCTGGCCGGCGGCTATCTGCTCTTGCTGGCAATGGTGCAGCTCACTGCTTCTGCGACGCACGGCCGGATGTCGCAGATCTCCACCTCGCTGTTTCCCGCGGCCTTGAGCATGCAGCACGCGCTGGCGTCCTTTGAGCGGATGCAGAAACACTATGGAGATGCCGTGGTGCTGCAGGATGCGGCTTCTCTCAAAGGCGCTGAAGTGGATGCGGATGCGACCGCCGCCGCTCTTGGAGCGGTGAAGACCGCGCTGGCCCCGTTGCCGGAACTGGCCAAACAGGCCGACGGACTGGTTGCTCAGTTCGCTTCTCTTCGCTCGCGAGATCATGACACCTATGCGGCAATCCTGGCCGCCACGGGCGGGCCCAGCGACGATCTGATGAAGCAGATGGGCGGTCTCGGTAAAGAGAACAAGGCCTTGACCGACGCGATGACGGAGTTCGACAAGGTTATATCCGCCAGCTTTCAAACCCAACTCGATTCAGTCGATTCGTACTCCTTGCGCAGCCAGGTTGCCGGACTTGCAATGCTTGGTTTCGTCGCGCTGGTTTGCGCGGTGGCGTGGTGGGTCATTCAGTCCAAGGTGGTGCGGCCTTTGCACACGCTGGCGCTGCGGCTCCAAGACATCGCCGAGGGCGAAGGAGACTTGACGCGCCGCATCGAGGTAAACGGAAAGAACGAAATCGACGAAGTCGGCATCTGGTTCAACGTCTTCATTGGCCGGATGGAGGATATTGTGCGCAAAGTGGCCGAGCACGCCTTCACTCTTGGGCAAGCCGCAACGGAACTGGCCGCAACCGCCCGCGAGACGGCCGAGCAGTCCGCACAGCAGCAGCAGCAGGCTGAACGCATAACCCTAACCATGAACGAGATGTCTGCGGCAGTTCAGGAGATCAGCCAGACCACGCAGAACGCTGCCGTGGATGCCCGCAAAGCAGAAGAGAGCGCTCACTCCGGCGGCCAGACGGTGCAGAGCACTGTTCAGACCATCGGGAACTTGTTGACATCGAACCAAGAGACGTCATCTCGGATCGAAGAACTGGGACGGTCGAGCGATGCGATCGGCAGAATCATCAACGTGATCAACGAAATCGCCGGCCAGACCAATCTGCTTGCGCTGAACGCCTCCATCGAGGCTGCCCGCGCCGGAGAACATGGCCGCGGATTCGCTGTGGTTGCCGGAGAGGTTCGCCGGCTTGCCGAACGGACCAGCTCCGCAACCAAGGAAATCGACGTCACGGTGCACGCCATCCAGGAAGGAACCAAAGAGGCTGTCGAAGCCATGCGCTCCAGCATGAGCCATGTGCAGAGCGGCGCAGACTCGGCGCGCTCCGCCGGTGAGGCCCTCACCAGCATCATTCACGGTTCCGAGTCGGTGCAGAAAATGGTGACGCAGATTGCGGCGGCTGCCACGGAGCAGTCCTATTCCACGGAATCGGTGACTGCGAGCGTGAAGGACATCGTCTCCATCATCGAGCACACCGCGGCTAGTTCCCAGCAGTCGGTGGAGGCTTGCGAACAGCTTTCAAACCTGGCCAACGAACTTACCGGGCTGGTGGGCGCATTCAAAGTTGGATGCGGCGATCGGGACGGGGGGTCTGGTAACTTGCAGAGCAGCCGGCAGCCCAAACACTCTTCCGGCCTGTCGTCGCACGGCTATGGCCAGCCGATTACCGCTGTTCACTCATAATCGAAATCTCCGCTGGATCATCCGGCCCGGTTTGCATTTGCAAAATCGGGCCGGTAGTGTTTCAATCGGACTATTGAAACAGGGGTGCTCCACGATGTGGGGCTGAGAAGATACCCTAGAACCCGATCCGGATAATACCGGCGTGGGAAGTTTTCGAAGCCGAACGGCCTTCCTTTTCGATTCGCGGCGTGAGTTCTCTTGTTTCATTCAGTTGGAAACAAGGGGAGACTATGCTCGCAGCCGCTGTTGCCAAACACATTCCTTCACAATCCTTCGCGAGCACGAAAGCCGCACTGAACGGATCGCGGGCTCTCGTGTTGCTGTTGTTCTGGTGCCTGGGCGGATCGCTGCTGGCGATTTCGCAAAGCGCGCCGCCTGCAAGAACTGCACCGGCGCAGAGCGCGCCAAAGCCCGCCGCACAGCAGATTCAGCCCGTGACCACCACGGTCATCGTGCATGGCGAGGCCAAGGACGACTATTTTCCCGGCACGGTGACGGTGGGCACGCTGGGTGGTGCGACGCTCATGGAGACTCCGCTGTCGGCCACGGTGGTGACGCGCGAGCTGCTCACCGACCAGGTTTCGCGGCTGCTTTCCGACGTGGTGAAGAACGACGCCTCCGTCGACGACGATTACGTGCCGGTGGGCTACTACGGCTGGTATGAGATTCGCGGCTTCCCCATCGACCTGGCAACCGGTATCGAGATCAACGGCATGACCGTGGCGGGCGAGCAGGATGTTCCGCTCGAAAACAAAGAGCGAGTGGAAATTCTGAAGGGCATTGCGGGAGTTGAAAGCGGCGTGGCCAATGCCGGCGGCTTGATTGACTTTGTGACTAAGAGGCCGGCGGCGGTGAAGGCAGTGGATCTAGCCACCGATCATCGCGGATCAGCCTACGGCGCGGCGGACTTAGGCTGGCTGTTGGGCAGCCGGAAGCAGGTGGGCGCGCGTTTCAATCTTGCCGGCGAGAGGATCGCAAGCTATATGAACGATACCAACGGCTGGCGCGCGGTTGGCGCGGGCTCGGCCGACTGGCGCCTCAGCCCCAAGGCCACTTGGAAGGGTGATTTCGAGTACCAGCACAAGGTGGAGCGCGATGGCAGCGGCTACCAGTTACTCGGCGGAACTTCGCCGAGCGGGCCAACTTTGCCGGATATCGACAGCATCTATCGCTCGACGATGCTCGGAGACCAGCCCTGGGGCCCTCCCGACACCTATAACACCTTCAACACCAGCACGCGTCTTGACTACGTTTTGTCGCCCAACTGGGCCGCCTTCGGCGCGGCGAGTTATAGCCATTCGCTTATCGAAGATAACGTGATTTATGCTTACGGCTGCATTTACGAGACCGAGTGCTCGCAGACGCCCGGTCCTGGACAGTCGTCGAGTTACTTCTTTGCTCCCGACGGAACCTACGACATCTACGACTACCGCGATCCGGGCGAATTGCGCAAAGACGAAGAGGCCGAGGCCTTGATCACTGGCCACCTTAAAACAGGATCGATCACGCAAGACCTGGCCGGCGGAGGGGAGCTATTTCTTCGCAGCGTGCAGCAGCCCGGGTTCTATACCTTCGCAAACCCCTACTCGCCAGATGGCATAGTGCAGGACGGCGCAGTGTACACCTACATTGCCTCTGAGAATATCTACCAGCCCATCACCTCGGTTCCCATCGAGAGCCCACTTGAGTCCGCCGGGCCGCGCAGGCTTTGGGAAGATAGTCATCAGGCCGCGGCCATCCTTCAGGACCGGATTCATCTCCCCGGTCGCGTTCAACTCATCGCAGGCGGGCGTGAAGACTTTTTGCGCGACCACAATTACTCTCCATACGCATCCTGCAGCGCTTTCAATGTAGATGGGAATGGCAATCCCATCTCAATTCCGAGCAACTGCCTCCCCAGCTTTAACGATAAAGATGTTTGGCTGCCCCAATATGCTGTGACCTATAGTCCGATCGGCGATCTAACTCTCTACGGCAACTACGCCGAGCTGCTCTCGCTGGGCCCGCAAGCGGCCTGGTGGGTCGATAACGCGAGTCAGTTCCTGGCCCCATTCCACACCCGCCAGGCCGAGATCGGCGCGAAGTACGAGCCAGGCCAGCGCCTCCTGCTCACCACAGCGTTCTTTCGCATGAGAGCGCCGTTCTTCTATCCGGAGAGCGACGGAGCAGGCGGCTTCAACTTCGTCTCGCAAGGCCGTGAAACCCATGACGGCGTCGAGTTGAACGCGGAAGGCAAGGCCGCAAGCTGGCTGCGCCTGACGGCTTCGGCGGCGGCGATGAATGCGAAATCCGACGACACGGGAACCCCGGCGTTCGACGGCAAGCAGGTGATCAACGTGCCGCACCTGCATACAAACGTATTCGCGGACCTGACGCTGCCGCACATGCGCAACCTGCACCTGATGCCCGGATGGAGTTATACGGGGCGCAAGGAAGCCACACGGGACGACTTAGTGAGCGTGCCAAGTTATAACCTCTTCAACCTGGGCGCGCGTTACACGCCCGGCGGCGAGCAGGGCCGCGTGACATTTCGCCTCTACGCCAACAACATCGGCGACAAGAAGTACTGGAGCGATACGGGGACCAATGGCGGAGACTCGTTTCTCTGGCTGGGCGCGCCCACGACGGTGCGTCTGTCGGCGCACTACACTTTCTAAGTTGGCAGAGGGTGCGGCGGCGATGAGCACGACGGCAAAAGCGCACGGAATGGACGGAAAGCTCGTGGAGCCCGATTGGCCGCCGCTTGAGCTTGCCGAGGTGCGCGCGTTGTTGAGCCGTTATCCCGGCCTCGGCGAGCCCATCGAGATTCTCTCATTCAGCCCGCGGCCGTTCTCCGCGGCGAGCGTGGTATCGACGGCGGGCGGGCGAGTCTTCATCAAGCGCCATCACCGGAGCGTGCGCGATCGAGGGGGACTGCTTGAAGAGCATCGGTTTATTGCACATGTACGCGCACATGGAGCGATGGTGCCAATCGTCTATCCGGCCGCATTCGGCGAGACGGCAATCGAAGAACGCGAGTGGACGTATGAGGTACACGAGACGCCCGAGGGTGTGGATCTCTATGGAGACGCGCTGTCATGGACGCCGTTCCGCACGGCGGCGCACGCCTTCTCCGCGGGCCGGGCGCTGGCGCGGCTACACCTTGCAGCGGAAGGGTTCGCAGCACCGCGTCGAAAGCCTCGCCCGCTGGTGGCCAGCTTCACGATCTTTGCCGCGCAGGACCCTCGCGCGGAGATGGAACGTTATCTCGCAGCGCGGCCGGCGCTCATGAACTTTGCCGGGACGCGCGCCTGTTGCGATGAAGCGCTGGATTGGCTGGCGCCGTTTCATGCGCAGCTTTGGCCGCTGTTGCCAGCGCTCAAGCCGCTGTGGACGCACAACGATCTGCACGCATCAAACCTTCTCTGGAGCGATGACACGGACCATGCGCAGGCAACGGCGATCATCGACTTTGGCTTGGCCGATCGGACCAATGCCGTACACGATTTGGCTCATGCCATCGAGCGCAACATCGTGGAGTGGCTGGTGCTGGTCGAAGACCCCGCACACCCTGACGATGTCCCGGTGCATCTCGACCATCTGCGAGCGCTGCTGGACGGTTATGAGTCCGTGCGGACACTTTCGCATCGGGAGGCCGCTGCGCTGGCGCCTATGACCGCGCTCTGCCACGCCGAGTTCGCATTGTCTGAGACCGACTATTTTTTGAGCGTGCTGCATCGCGAAAATTACGCGCCGATGGCATGCGACGGCTGGCTGGTGGGGCACGCGCGCTGGTTCCGCGGCGCCGGTGCGAAGCTGCTGGATGCGCTGCGTGGATGGGCGGCAGAACGGAAACCACTCGGAGATTTGCAACCATGAGCTGGATAACACTGATGAACTATCTCGCCGCGAACTGGCTGGAGGTTGCTGGCTTCATCACCACGCTGGTTGGCATCTGGCTCACCACGCGCCGCCTCCTCATCTGCTGGCCGGTGGTGCTCGCCGCGGATGTCTTCTACCTCCTGGTCTTCTATCGCGCGCGCCTGTTTTCCGATTCGCTGCTGCAAGTTTTCTTTATTGCCTTCACGCTTTACGGCTGGTGGCATTGGTGGCGCGGCGTGCGCGAAGAGGGCGAGGTACGCGTAGTTCCGCTCGGTGTGCGAGGCTGGCTTAGCGGGCTTTTGGCGGGCGCGGTGGGTGCGGTGCTGCTGGGATGGCTGATGGTGCGCGTGGGCGCGGCGCTGCCTCATCTGGATGCTGCTCTGACCAGTTACAGCCTGGTGGCCAGTTGGTGGGGGGCTCGCAAGCACACTGCGAATTGGTGGCTTTGGATTGTTGTAGACCTCGTCTACATCGGTGAATATGTCTATAAAGACCTCTGGGCCACAGCGGTGCTCTATCTGTTGCTGGTGATCCTGGCGGTGATGGGGTTGGTGGAGTGGCGGCGGGCAAGTTCCCAGGTGTCAGAAACGGATTCTTTGTGACTCGGCATTCAGTAACCAAGAGCATTAAGAGCTTATTCGTGATTGGCTCTTGCGGTAGCGCCGGTCTCCGGACCGGCTGTACTGATGGCGTCCACGCCGTCAGCCGCGATGTGCGGATCAGGAGATCCGCACGACAGCCGACCTGGAGGTCGGCGCTACTTTTATACGAATAGGTACTAAGTTAGATTGCAGCCTGGACAACATTCTGCATTGGCTCACCGTTGATATAGCGTCGCAACTCGGCTGCGGCGACGCGCAGGGCATTGCGGGAGAACTGCGGGCTCGATCCGCCCACGTGGGGCGTGATGAGCAGGTTGGGGCAGCTCCATAACGGATGACCATCGGGCAGCGGCTCGGGATCGGTGACATCGACGGCGGCGCGGATCTTGCCCGACTGAAGCGCGTCGATCAATGCGTTGGTGTCGACGATGGGCCCGCGCGCGGCATTCACCAGCAGAGCGCCCTGGCGCATCAAAGCAAACCGGCGTGAACCAATCAGTTCGCGCGTGTCTTCGGTGGAAGGCAGAATGAGGATTACGATTTCGGCTTGGGGCAGCAGGTCGTCGAGCTCGGCGACAGCGTGAACTTCGGGTTCGGTGCGCGGGTTGCGAGCCACTCGAACCAAATCCACATGAAAGGGCGCGAGCATCCGCTCGATCTCCTGGCCGATGGAACCGTATCCGACTAGAAGCACTTTTTTGCCGGTCAACTCTTCAAGCATCACTGGTGGATAGATGGGGCGCGCATCGCCGTTGATGGCGGCGTAGTTTGCGCTGGCCTTGAAGCGGAGCTTCCACTCGCCGGCGCGCTGTAGATCCTGATAGAACGGAAAGTACTTGAGCATGGCCAGAATCGCTGCCAGGGTCCACTCCGCGGTCGAGGTGTTGTGTGCGCCCTTGGCGTTGCAGATGGTGACGTGCGGCCCAACCACGCCGGGAATCCACTCGGTTCCGGCAAGCATTGAAAGAACCAGGCGCACGCCGCGCAGATGCGGCCAGACCTTGATGGCGCGCGTGGGGTAGGGATCGGGGATCCAGACGTCGATATCGATTGCGTGGTCCAATGAATCCGGCAGAGGAACGAGCTCGACCTCGCCGGGAAAATCGCGCAGCAACTCTGCTGGAAGTATCGCTGGGTAGCCGACTCGTAGCATGGGGATCGTCAGCCCGACCGGTGCGGGCGCCTCAATTCCATGGTAAACGGCGGGGGCTATCGGCGGTTGCATCCCACCTGCAACGAGTAAGTTGCACAGGGCGCCTCAATGCCTGGAAGCGGGCGCCGCGGAGCGCAGGCGGCGGATGCGCTCGATTGCGCTGTCGAGGACCGGGGCGTCCGCTGGGGCCAACATGCCTTTATCGATCATGGATTCAACAAAATCGATGACTGAGAGACTGCGTGTCGCAGCTTCGCGGACGATTGCATCGGAGACAGTAACAGTAATTTGCATGGTTTCCCCTCCTGATTTCATCGGCGAGTCTGCAAAAAGGAGTAGCCGCGACCGAGGAAAATGTGCGGCGCCCCATTCCGGCAGCTTGCCGTTGCCCATCGGGAACGATAGGCTAGAGTCATGTACGAAGATTTCCACGTGAGCGACCGCTGGAGCGGCGAGGATCTGCACTGTCGCTGGAAGGGCACAATGGTGGCCATTGCCACCCGTCACGCCGACGCCGTGGACGTGCGCTACGACGTGAACGGCCGCCCCATGTGGATCGCCCTGCCCTGCACCGCCTGGGTGGAGCAGAAGAAACGTTCAGGCAAGGTGATCACAGACCAGTTAGCCGCGCAGATTGCCGGCCGCTACCTTAAGCAGCTCGTCGAAGAGGGCTACGACTCGCGCCGCGAGATCTATACGATGACGGTTGCCGAAGTGCTCGACCAACTGGACGCCGTGGTAGCCGAGGCCACGGAGCGCGGCTCCATGCCGACGCTGCCGGTGACTGCCTAACGCAGTCGAGCAGGCGCATCGAGCCGGGGTTTGCGCGTTCGGATGGAGATGCGGGCGGATTGAGGAGCACGGCGCATTCAAAGCGAAGCCGCTATGATGGTGACCAGCGCGGGACACATACGCGCGGACGCAAACCATGTCACCCACCTTCTTTATTTCTGCGGGCGAGGCAAGCGGCGAGCATTACGGGGCGCTGCTGATTGACGCGCTCAAACGGCGGCTGACGGCGACTGGACAGACTGCGCGGTTCTTCGGCATGGGCGGAGAGCGGATGGCGGAGGCCGGCCTGGAGCGCGTGGTGCGCTCGGAAGATATGGCGGTGATGGGCATTACCGAGGTCGTCCGCCACCTGCCGCGCATCTACCGAGAGTTTCGCAAGCTGAAGCGGGCTATAAACGATCGGCGCCCGGATGTGGCCGTGCTCATCGACTTTCCCGACATACATTTCAAGCTGGCCAAGGAACTCGACCGGCTGGGCGTGCCCGTGATTTTCTTCGTCAGCCCGCAGTTGTGGGCCTGGAAAAAGAAACGGATTGAGCTGGTGCGGAAGTATGTTCGCCGAATGCTGGTGATCTTTCCGTTCGAGGAGCAATTCTACAAGGAACGCGGCGTGGAGGCGGAGTTTGTGGGCCATCCGCTGGCGGAGCTGCCAATGCCGTCGATCAGCCGGAAGCAGTTCGCCACCGAGAATGGGTTGGAGTTCGAACGCACCTGGATTGCTCTGCTGCCAGGCAGCCGGCCAAAGGAGATTCGCGACAACGTGCCGGAGATGCTGGAGGCGGCCTGGGACCTGGAAGAGCTGGAGTTGTCAGGGGAGCACGATATCGGCGACTTTGAATACCTGTTGCCACTGGCCCGAACCCTGAACGCGGAACAGCGGGCGGACGTGCTGGATATGGTGGAGGAACTGGGGTGCGGGCTGGACATTCGGCTGGTCGAGGATGCCCGCGCAGCGCTCTTGCATGCGCGTGTTTCTGTGGTGGCCAGCGGCACGGCAACGGTGGAGGCGGCGCTGATCGGCAACCCATTTGTGGTGGTATACCGGGTTTCGCCGCTGACCTATGCCATTGCCAAACGGGTGGTGAAGGTGCCGCATGTAGCCATGGCCAATCTGATTGCCGGCAAGCGCGTGGTGCCGGAGCTGATCCAGGATGACTTCACGGCAACAAAAATCGTCAAACAAATAGAGTTGCTGCTACCGGACGGGGAGCCTCGCCAGTCCATGATGCATGAGCTTCGCGCGATTCGGGAGCTGCTGAGCTTCGGGCCGGGTGGACGGGAGCTGGCAGGCGGGGGAGCCATTGACCGGGTGGCGGCGATCACGATCGGCGAGATTGGGGTTCGACCGGGAGCCGCCCGGCAAGCTTTTACGCAGGAATCCGCACATCCTTAAATGGGATTAGGGAATGAGATTAGGGCATGAGATTAGGCCGGTGGCTGCGATAATGACTTCGATGCGTGAAAAGAAGCGAATCTTGGTAGCGGCGGCCGGATTGGCCTGTGCTCTCCTAATCCTTCCCCAGGGAACTCAGCTTGCCGCTCAGCGGTCTGAGCGCGCTGCCCTGTCTATCACCGGCTATGTGATCGACGCCGAGCTGGAAACGTCAACGCACCACATCTCCGCCAAGACGGTGGTGAGTTTCACTGCGCCGGAGAACCTGGAGCTGGTGAGCTTTGGCTTTCATCCGGCGCTGAAGGTGACCAAAATCTCGGACGAAAGCGGTAGGGTTCTCACCGGTGAGCGTTCCGCGGACGGGACCATCCGCGTAGCGCCGGCCACGCCGTTTACCAAAGGACAAGTTAGTCACTGGACCTTCGAGTACGAGGGCACGATTACCGGCAACGAGGACGGACCGGTCGAGGGGTTGAAGCTGGCTGCAATTCAGGAGCCGATCACGTATCTGCTCTATCCGGCGCGCTGGTTTCCCATGACCGGATATCTGACTGACCGGTTCACGGCGGAGATGCATATCCGCGTTCCGCAGGGGATGCGGGTGTTTGCCAGCGGCGGAACGGGGTCACCAAAGCCGGTGACTCTGGCCAACGGGAAGGCGGGCGACCAGTACGACTTCAATTGGAGCAAGCCGGGATTTCCGGGAACGGTGATCGCCGGACGGTATGTGGGCCCGGTGACGGCCGGAGCGGGCAACGTGAAGGTCTATTTGACGGTGGCCCACCAGGCCTCCTCGAATCAGTTGGCGCAGACGGCGGCCAGGGAGTACGACTTCTTTACCGACAGCTTTGGAGCGCCGGAGACGAGCCACCTGAATGTGATCGAAATTCCAGACGATACTCTGCCGGCTGCGTGGGCGCCGGAGCTGGCGGCGATTCTAGGTTCGAGGGTAGGAGATAAGAGCGGTGTGCGGCTGCTGGCCAACACCATTGCACACCAGTGGTGGGGTTCTGAAGTTAGCCCGCGCACGCTGAACGATGCGTGGATCACCAACGGAATGGCCCGCTACGGCGAGCTCATGTTCCTGGAAGACGAGAGCGGCAAGAGCGCCATGCGGGCCGCTTTGCAGGATGTGGCGGCCGGAGCATTGGCATACGACACCATTCCGTTGTCGAGCGATGGGCGGCTCAGTCCGTTTTCTCCGGAGTTCCAATCGGCGACGCTGGAAAAGGGCGCCATGGTCTTCCATATGCTGCGTTGGGAGATCGGCGACAAGGCTTTCCTGGCCACGCTAAAAGGGGCCCTGAGCCAGTACGCCGACAGCAGCATGAGGACGACGGATTTTGTGAAGGTGGCCGAGGCCCAGAGCCAGCAGCAGTTGACGCCATTCTTTGCGCAGTGGGTCGATGGCACCGGCGCGCCGCAGTTTACCGACAAGTACGCTGTATATCGGCTGGGCAACAACAAGGGCTTTCGCACCATCGGCGAGATTCAGCAGGATCTCGACCTGTTCCGGATGCCGGTGGAGTTGCAGGTTGAGACCGACGGCAAGACCGAAGACAAGAAGGTCGACGTGGTGGGCACGGATACGCAATATATCGTGGACACGTTCGGCCGGCCGCGGCGGATCAGCATCGATCCCGGCAACTGGTTGCTCAAGTCGACGCCGGATCTTGACGTGCGCATTGCAATTCTGAAGGGGCAGCAACTGGTAGCGCAGGGTGACTTGCCCGGCGCGCTGGCGGAATACCAGAAGGCCCTTGAAGCCAACTCGTCGAGTTCGCTGGCCAACTACCGCATCGGCGAACTGCTGTTTACCCAGCGCAATTATCAGGCCAGCGTGAACGCTTATCGGGACGCGCTGCGCGGCGATGGCGAGCCGCGCTGGACCGAGTGCTGGAGCCACATCCAACTGGGCAAGATCTTCGACATTACCGGCCAGCGCGACCGCGCGGTGACTGAGTACCGGCTGGCGGTGCAGACCAACGACAACACCCAGGGCTGCGTGAACGAAGGCCGCCAATGGCTGCAGAAGCCGTATAAACAGCCGGACACGGAATAGGGCGAAACCGATTTGCAGATTAATTCCCGAAGCCTGCTAGCGTGAAACCAGGCGCAATTCAGGGCCGCCGGGAGGGAATCGATGCAAATGAGCGAGGCAGGGCTTGAGTTGCTCAAGCGGTCGGAGGGGTTTCGCGGCCGGACATATCTCGATGCGGCAGGGCTGCCAACCATCGGTTATGGCCACCAGTTGGTACATCCGGAGTTTTTTCCCAACGGCATTTCGGAGGCGCAGGCTACGGACATATTGACGAATGACCTGCACGATGCCGAGCAGGCGGTGGCGCGGCTGGTGAAGGTTGCGCTGGCGCAGGGGCAATTCGATGCGCTGGTGGATTTCTGCTTCAACGTCGGCGCGGGCAAGCTGGCATCGTCTACTTTGCTGAAGGATCTGAATGCCGGCCAATACGAAGCTGCAGCCGATCAGTTGCTGCGCTGGGACCACGTGGGAATGCAGGAGATGGCAGGTCTCAAGGCGCGGCGAGAAGCGGAGTTTCAGCTTTGGCATGGCGAAGGGACAGAGCAAGAGACGGCCGCCTGAAGGCCGAACCATCGATCGGCTTTGAAAGGGCACGGCTTCAGCCGTGCCATGGAGATCCCAAAGCGAAACCGGCTTTAGCCGCCGAGGGAAAGCAACCGGTACATTGGAATCATCGAAAACACATCCCTTCAGGGGCTAAAGCCCAGCATTCCATTTGACCAACTGGTGGCACGGCTGAAGCCGTGCCCTTTCAAAGCAGCAAGGTTTCCGAAGGTCTGGAGCGGAGCCCAGGCCCGCCGATCTCATTTACTGAAAGCCGATCGCCGGCCTTGAGGTACCCCTTGCGGCGAAACCAGTCTTCCATGGCAGGCTGGAACCGATCGAGCGGGACGCGGTGGCCGGCTTCAAGCAGCCCATCGGCGAGCGGCAGCGTATCGTCGAAGACCGCATCGTTGGTGAAATTGCGCATGGCAAAGTTGTCGATCCAGTGAATGGGGCATGGGTGCGCCGCGCCGGAGGAATCGATTCGCTGGATGGAAAGACGGCGGACGAACATGGTTTCTACTCTAACGGATTTGCGCTGCGATTAGTTTCCACCTCGTCCTTGTGGAACTCACGGCGGAAGGTGGGTACAAAGCCCCTTCGTAACAAGCGGTGCATTCACGAAATTGATAACATTGAGCCAACTTTGTAAACGGCGTCCGGTTATCCCGGCACCCAGGTAAGCAAAAGCCCCGGATTGGTAACCCGGGGCTTTTGTATGCGCAATGAATTGCCGTGTATCCTCTTCGAACCGTAACCGGCAACGGAAGCTGAGCGATCTTCACAAGGCCGCTTACGGCTTCTTCTCCGGCACGATCTTGGCGTCTTTCTGCTGCTCGGTCTCCACGCGGAAGCGCTTGTAGTCGTAGTCGCGCTCGGCGCCGTGCTGACGAATGCCCTTGACCAGCAGAACGCGTGCCTGGATGGTGCCCTCGCCTCCGACGGGCAGCCAGACTTCGCCATTCACAAGTGCCTGATCGAAATAGAATGCGGAGCCCTTTTCGATGCGCGCGAACAGACCGGCGCCAATATCGAAGTTGTCGATGAAATGCGCTTCAAGGTGCGCAATCTGGCGATCGGTTTCGTCCACCCACATGGTGCCTTGCAGCTTCTTCGAGAGATCCTGGGCCAGGCCGTGGGTTTTGGCGTCTTTTCGGCCGATGAAATCGAAGACGATCGTTGCCCGGCCGCGAAAGCTCTCACGCCGCGGGTTGCGCACCTCCATCATCTCCAGGACCTGGCTAATGGTGATCGCGTGCTCAAACAACGGCTGATCGGGAGGGGTATTCTGGGCCTTTTCGACCAGCTTGGTTACGCGTTCGGTCTCTTTCTGCTGCTCGCGATCGTCGAGGGGTTTGCCATCCTTTTTGACCAGGCGGCCAATGGGATGGCCGTTGACGTAGAACTGCTCGTACTCTTCGGTCTCGGTCTTCTTCACCTGTCCTTTGCCGTCGATGTCCTGCGTGGTTTGCATTGAGGTGTAGGTGTAGTTTTCGCGCACTTTTTCAAGGTGCTTTTGATGCTCCTCGACCTCGCGCATCAGTTGGCGAATCTCCGGCAGAGGCGCGGCGGCTTGGCCGGACTGGCCTGCTTGTCCAGATCGTCCGGCTGGCTCGTGGCCGAGCGCCTGCGGAGCCGGCAGCAGAGACAGAATGAATCCGGCAATAAGAGAGATGCGCAACGATACGATCAAGACCATTCCTCGATGGCTATTTATAAAAGACGGCGCCGGTTCGCCCGCTTGCACGGTCAGAGCGCCTAATGTTTGACCGTCGCGGCGAGGAAAAGGCGCCGACCCCGCAATGAATCGCCTCCGATTCATTTTTCATTGACCATGCTATAGCGCTTGTCGCATCATCGCATCAAAGCATTAAAGGGGCGCGTCGTGAAAGCGCCCGCAGAGAAGCTATCGCCACCCACAAGGAGAAGGCATGTTCTTGCTGCTGTTTCAATGGTTGTTGTACGCGATTGCCCTGATGATTGTTTCAAGAATCGTGCCGGGATTTGTCGTGCACGGGCTCTGGCCGGCGCTGATTGCCTCACTGGTGATCGGCTTGCTGAATGCGACGTTGGGGTTCTTGCTGAAGATCGTCACCTTCCCGCTCAGCATCCTCACCCTCGGCCTGTTTCTGCTGGTTGTCAACGCGTTAATGATTCTGCTGGCGTCGAGCATCGTGCGCGGATTCCATGTGAACGGGTTTGTGCCGGCGTTCTGGGGCGCGGTAGTACTGGCGCTGCTGGGCATGCTGATCAAGGCGCTGACGAAGAGCGACGCGTAAGCCTGTCAGCGATTGCCGGGAACGCCTATTTTGCAGCCGGCACAGTAGGCTGGACAGCGGCTTTCGCAGTCGACTTCGCAGTTGATGGCTGCGTCGGCTTGGCAGCGGCCTTGGTTGCAGGTTTGGCCTGAGCGGCCTTCACGGTCGCCGGCTGAACGAGCACCGGTCCGCTGAGCGTTTTGGGCGTGCGCATGGCTCCGGCGTTGGTGAATTCGCCTGGCGCCGACACATGCGGCATTACGATCATCTTCGCGGCCTGGGGCTGCTGAACGCGCGAGTACACTCCCCAGCCGCCACCGGCGACAACGAACACAATAGCGGCGGCGGCGGCGCTGCGCATCCAGGCGCTGCCTGCCGTCGAAGTTGCCGGCCAGGCGAGCACGCGGCCCGCGCGTTGGGAAGAACGCGCATGAGCCAAGAGGCCGGTGTGTATGCGATCTTCGAGGCCCGCGGGGGCGGGAAGATTGGCAATCAGCCGCAGGGTATCTTCGGCTGAAGTGGAATCGTTCCTGGACGTTTTTGAATCCGGAATTTTCATCATGAATCTCCTTGCACGCTAACTCCTCGTGTGCTGCAACAGATCAGCCATGAGGTTCCGCGCGCGAAACAGGCGCGACCTGACGCTCGACTCGGTTATGCCCAAAACCTCCGCAATCTCTACACTGTTGAGCTCTTCAAAGGCTGACAACATCAGCACCTCGCGCTCTTTTGCGGGTAGCCGTTCAACCTGCGCCAACACATGAGCATGGTGTTGGGCGGCCGAGGCGATCTGTTCTGCGCTCAGACCGTCCGACTGGAGCACCCGCGCCAGCTCGGCCACATCGTCGGTCTCCGGGCGTGTCTTGGCGCGGCGCTTGCGGTCAAGCACGATGTTCCAGACGATCCGAATCAGCCAGACGCGCTGGTCGCGCACCTCACCCAGCGTGTCGCGATGGCGCAGCACTCGCAGAAATGCTTCCTGCACAGCGTCTTCAGCGTCCGCGGCGTTGCGCAGAACCGAGAAGGCAACGCGGTAGAGCGTGCCTGCGTACTGGCTGACCAGCGCCGCAAGCGTCTCCTCATCCGCGTGTTGGCGGGATTTGTTGAGCAAAGTGCTTTCCGGAATTTCCATCCAACCTGAGAATACTGCCTGGCCGGCGCTCATACTTCACCAGACGCAGGCGGGTTGAAAAATGCTCGGATCTGCCGCCCTGGCCAGTCAGGCGGCTCAAATGGACGGACGCGCAAAAGGAAAGCTCGCGAAACCCCCGGGCTCCGCGAGTCTCGACTTCAGCCTGGCTGCCCTTCTATTTGCCGGCCAACTTCTGCACGGCGATTTTGCCGGCGTCGCCGTCCTTGTCGGCGTCCTTAACCTTGGCCCATAGGGCCCGAGCCTGGTCCTGCTTGCCGATTTGCGCGTAAAGGTCGGCCAGGTCAAGCTGCGCCAGGGTGGCTGGAACTGAATCCGACGGCTTGGCAACCAAGGCGTTGTACATATCGATGGCCTGGGAGTCGCGCGCCGTCTGGTGATAGAGGCCCGCCAGCGCCAGCTTTGCCAGGTTGGAAAGATTGCGGTCCCACGAATTGGCGGCTGTTTTCAGCTCCGACTCGGCCGAGGCGTTTTGACCCAGTTCCTCGTCGGTGATGCCAATGAAGTAGTGAGCCTTTGCGCCTTCGGGGAGCCAGCCATATTGCTGCGCAATGGCCGAAAACTGTGCATTTGCGGCTTTGGAGCGGTCATTTGCGTTGGCATAGACGCCGCTTTGAGGCGGCGTGCCGGGAGGCGCTAAAGGCGAACCATAGGTGTCCATGGCAGCGCCCAGGGCTACGTCGGCAGCCGCCGAGCGCACGTTCCAGAAAATCAGCGCGCCAACGGCCAGTAAAACCACCACCAAAATGCTAATGCCCCAGCGGAGAACGCCGGAACGGTTGGCGCTGACCCAACCTACGCTGCTGGCGGTGGCCTGGGCAAACTTATCTTTCTTGAGAGCATGACGGGTTTTAGTATCCACAGATTGTCTTCTTGTCCTTCTTTTGCCGGCTTGCAGGCGCGTCCGCACCAGCGGAGGCGCTGCGGCTGCAACCCTATTAGTCTATCAGCGGGCCGAGAGCAGCGTCCACACGCCGCGATCCTGTTATGAACTAATGAGCGGTGCAGACGAATCTAGAACTGGTTGCGTAAACCATGCTTTGAAAGGGCACGGCGGGGTGCCCTCTGGGCCCCGTGCCGAAAAGGGCCAGGAAAGTCGTGGGCTTTAGCCCCTGAGGGACGGTTCTGGTTTTTCTGGGCGGCATTCATGCAACCACGTCTAGTGGTATCTGGAATCAGGATGCGCCGGTTGCTGCTGGTAGCCTTGATTCAGCGATCCTCGGGAAAGAATGCCGGCGTGGTCATGGCCGTGAGTGGCCGGTCACGGTCATCCCGGAGCGGACAGCGAAGACGATTGATGCGCCTGAAGACAAACAAGACGTGGTCACAGCAACAGCTTGCCATCAAGCTGCGCCTGGGAGAGCCGGAGCGGCCTCGGATTCTTTCCTGGGAACGGCAGCGGCTTTTGATCCACGCCGCAAAGACCGCGCTGGCAGCGGCCCTCTGCTGGTGGCTGGCAACGCGGTTCGGGCTGCACGACGGCTACTGGGGCTCGATAAGCGCCATCATCGTTTTGCAATCGAATGTGGGTTCCACGGTGGATGCCTCGCGCGATCGCATTTTGGGCACGCTGATCGGATGCATCTTCGGTTTTTCGTTTTCCCTGTTCGGCGCGCTGCCGTGGAACTACATTCTGGCTGTGCTCGCTGCCGTGATCGTTTGCGGATTGCTCGGGCTGCGAAGCAGTTCGCGGCTGGCCGGCGTCACCATCACGATCATCATGCTGGTACAGAAAACCGGGCCGAAGTGGAGCCTGGCGCTGGACCGGGTTGGCGAGGTGCTGTTGGGAATCGTCGTTGCCCTGGCAGTAACCACGCTCGTATTTCCCGACCGCGCGCGGCTGCGGCTGCGCGACGGGTTGGCGCAGGAGTTTCTGGTGCTGGGCGAATTCTTCGAGGCCATTCTTAAGGGCTTTCGCGGCGCGCCCGCCGAAAGCCTGCCCACGCTGCGCGCAGACGCGCTGGCCATGCTGCGCGGAAACAATCAACTGCTGGAGGCCGCGCGCAACGAACCCTCGGGCGGGCCAGGCTGGCGCGAAGGCCTGAGCATGCTCTCGCAGTTTGGGCGCTCCTTATTCGATGCGCTTGTGGCGCTGGAATTCTCAGTGAAGGACAGTTGCGAAGACGCGTATGCGCAGCAATTGGAACCTGCGCTGGGCCAACTGGCCACGGACATTCGAACCGGCTTTCACCATGTGGCCGACTGCATTCATCGCTGGCGCTTCAACGTTCCACCGCGAGGGCTGAGTCTCGAAGCGGACATTGCGCATCTTGAAGCCCGCATGGATGCGGTGCGGCACACGGGCATCGGGTTTTCGCAGCCCGAGATTTTGCGCGCCTATGCCGTGCAACTCCATCTCAAACAAATAGCCCGGCTGCTGAGGGCCTCGCGTGTTGAAACCAACCGGGCAATCGGCGCAGGAGAAGAGTAGCGCGTGATTCTAAGATCCGCCTTGTATCAGGGCACGACTTCACAGGTTGTGGAAAAACTCATTGCTTTGAAAGGGCACGGCTTTAGCCGTGCCGTAAGTGGCGTAGAATCAACGCGGGCTTTAGCCCCTGAGGTAATTTTTTCGGCGAATTCGCCTCCTGTTCCCCGTTTTTCCGCAGCCTGTTTAGTCGTGCCGAAAAGTTCCGGAAGAAGACGGGGTTTTAACCCCTGAGGAACCGCGACCAAGCTACAGAAGCCATTTCTTAAACACGCCTTAAGCACGAGAACAAATCATCAGACCGCAAGCAGTTCCGTATAGACCGCCATGCCCACCACCGCATCGGCGCCGAGCACATCCAGCGCATCCACTTCCTGCTGGCTGCGAATTCCGCCGGCCACGATGAGCTGCCGCTGCGTTAGCTTGCGCAGACGCGCGGCCGCCTCGATGGGAAAGCCCTGCATCAGTCCCTCTCCGTCAACATGCGTGTAGAGAAATGCGCCGACGTGAGCCTCGAGTTGCGGAATTGCTTCGTCGGGCGTGAGAGCCACCTGCGCCTTCCAGCCCTTCACGGCGATGCGGCCGTTCTTGGTGTCGATGCCCGCTACTACATGATCGGCGCCGACGCTGGCGGCTAACTCGCCAGCGAATTCCGTGTTGACGGCGCCTTGCTCTGAAAATAGCGCGGAGCCAATGATGACGCGCCTTGCGCCCGCATCGAGCACCTGCCGCGCCCGATCGATGGAATGAATTCCGCCGCCCGCTTGGACGGGCAGGCGCTTGGCTATTTGTGCAACGAGGACGGAGTTATCACCCTGGCGCATGGCGGCGTCGAGGTCGATCAACTGGACCAATGGAAAGCGAGAAAACTTCTCGATCCAATATTCAAAATCGTCAAATGCAAGGCGCAGCTTTTCGCCCTGCACCAACTGCACAATGCGGCCGCCCAGCAAATCGATGGAAGGAATCAGCATGGCAACCTCACGGAGACGCCGGCTTTGGCCAGCTCTTCTTTGAGCGCGCGCGCGCTGGATACGCCGAAGTGAAAGATGCTCGCCGCAAGCGCGGCATCGGCTTTGCCGCGCCCGAAAACGTCGGTGAAATGATCCACTGTGCCTGCGCCCCCGGAAGCGATGACGGGAATACCGACCGCTTCGCTTACCGCCGCGGTGAGTTCGCAATCGAAACCGGTGCGCATTCCGTCGGAGTCCATCGAGGTAAGCAGGATCTCTCCAGCGCCGCGCTGCTCGGCCTCGCGCGCCCATTCGACGACGCGGCGACCAGCCGGCTTGCGGCCACCCTGAACAAAGACCTGTGCATCGCGGACGGGATCGGCAGCTTGAGGATCGCGCCGCGCGTCGATGGCGACGACGACGGCTTGCGCGCCAAAGCTGCGGCCAATGGCGTCGATCAACGTTGAATCGGCGAGGGCCGCGGAGTTGACGCTGACCTTGTCCGCACCGGCCTCGAAGACCTGCGCCGCATCTTCGGCGGTTCGAATGCCGCCGCCTACAGCGAAGGGCACAAACAATTCCCTAGCTGTGCGGCGCACGGTGTCGAGCAGCGTCTGACGGCCTTCGTGGGTCGCTGTTATGTCGAGCAGCACGATCTCGTCCGCGCCTTCGCGAGCGTGGCGCGCGGCCTGCGTCGCCGGATCGCCCGCATCGATCAGGTCGACGAATTGGACGCCTTTGACGACTCGCCCGCCGTGCACGTCGAGGCACGCGATGATGCGCTTGGTGATCATGGCTTTCCTTTGGGTACGTGACGGGCGATTAGGTCATGTAGTTCTGCGCTTTGATCCGCTGACATCGATTTGGTAGGAAAATAGAAACAGTTGTCAGGACTCAGATACACTATGGTTATGGTTTCATCCTGACGGAAATCTGTGATTGCATTCCAAGTCACTCGCGATTCTATCGAATCAGATTTTGCGACAATGATTCCCTCGTCATTCGCAATGAGGCTGTAACTCTCTTTCTC
>Ga0326727_10007768_pt1 | contig 27924 bp, 22 predicted proteins | sample MB2enrmetagenome_FD_207643 | JGI IMG/M metagenome (GOLD analysis project Ga0326727, IMG submission 207643) | Lab enriched peat soil microbial communities from McLean, Ithaca, NY, United States - MB29MY | ecosystem: Environmental > Terrestrial > Soil > Wetlands > Peat | place: USA: New York...
ACTCGTTTGGCTCCGCGGGATCGTATCCGCCCGCCGCGCCCCCGGCCGGGAAATCGGCGGCAATAATCGTAGATCCCTGTTCCAATCGCAACGATACGTTGCTCTTCAGATGAAGTGAATACGAAAGATATTCACCCGCGGGAAAGATCACCGCTCCCCCGCCGGCCTTCGCGGCTTCGTCAATGGCCCGGTTGATCGCGTGGGTATCGAGGCTCTTTCCATCGCCGGTTGCGCCATAAGCTCTCACATCGAATCTCTCGCGGAAAGCGGGACCGGGAGCGGTCTGCGCCGCGCTCTGGTCTGCCTTTGCGGCCAAGACGGCGGCGGTTGTGCCCACGCCAGCGAACTGCAGGAACCTCCTGCGCATACCGGATTGATTCGGCATAAAATCTTCTACTTAAGAAAAGCAAGACGTTTCGGTGCTAGGGTAGCACAAGGCACAACCGCACTTCATTCGAGCGGAACGGATGGCAACCGAGCGCCCCGCGTGGGTTCCTAATCATTGCCTGAATCTCCCCGGTTTCAATATTTACGCTTCGGCAACAGGGCTTCGCGCAAGCTTTCGTCCGTTTCGGAAGCCGTGTCACCGTTCTCGAGCGTGGACCACAATTGGTGAACGAACGTCTCGAAACCACAGCGCCCGGCATCTGGGCTTTGGGCGAGTGCGCACGCAGCCCTCAGTTCACGCATATCTCCGAGGACGATTCAGGCCAACCTCCACGGTGGCTCTCGAAACACGCGTGACCGCCTGGTACCGTTCTGCCTGCTGAACCGGCCGAGCCGGCGACCCGAGAGCCGCGCCGTTGCGCGAGTTCCCCGCGTGATCTCCGCCGCGACGGAATCAGATTGTCCGCGACTGGATCGGTTAGTCCCGTACGGCCTCGAGAACCACACTTCAAGGTCTTCCCGGAATTCAAGGAGGCGTCGTATGCAAAACGCTACGAAATTCTCCTAACGAAGCTCGTACGCGAGCGCCTGTACGATGCGGCCTGCTTTCTGATGTCAAATTCCAGCGATGGATTGAAAGGCGTTTACAGCGAACCCGCGTCGGAACTGAATTTTCAAGACTTCGTTGCGTCACTGATGGCCAAGGTTATCGCTGTAGCGAAATCCGGGGAATAAAGGCAATTTCTGGCTTACCGCAGCAGCGCGAGTGACATTACGCAAACTCCTCCGGTTACACCGCTGATTGGAATGACGCTGCTAATTGCGAGGTGCTAGGGGCGTTTGACTTTGGGTCTCATCCCGAGCATCCGGAGGACACACGTTCAAGCCCGCCCCTGCCGCTTGCCTTCTGAATGCCGCGCCCGCCAGGGCGACGTGGGGCCGGCCACCCCGGCAATAGAGCTAGAGGGCGACCAGCTCAGCGAGCTTGGCCGCGATTTTCAGCGGGTTCGCCATGGAGGAACGGAAGTAGGCGATGTTGGAGTATCCGGCGCGAAATCCATTTGCCTCGGTCGCGCAAAGCGCCGTCTGCGCCAAGGCCAATTGAGGCGTACCAGTCCGGACCGTAGCCGGCACGCAGTTGCGATAGGCTGAGGCTAAGGCCAGACAAATGCGGCGGAATTCTCAAACGCTGTTCGACAGGGGCATCGAGCTGTTCAATCGGTGCGAGTTCTATGACTGCCACGAAGTTCTCGAAGAACTCTGGACCGATACCCATCAGCCTGAGCGCTGGTTCCTCCAGAGTCTGATCCACTTCGCGGTAGGATTCCATCATCACCAGCGCCACAACGCCATCGGAGCTTCGCGCCAACTCGCGAAAGGTTTACGCAAGATCCAGGCCTACTTGCCGGAATGGGGCGGAGTGCAAACGGCCGCTGTCGAGCAGGACGTCCGGCGCTGTCTGGCAGTCATTGAAGCCGGCGGCCAGATCGAAAGCTTCCCCACGGTCAAACTGCTTACTCCTTACCGGCCGGAGCCGGCTTCCGGCCCGCCGGCACGTAACACGCGGTAACACATGGTGGGCCGGTGCGGACAGGCGGCTACGCGGAGGCCCGCCTCCGCCGCGGCCGAATCGAAGCGATCACGTTGCTGCCACTGTCACGTCGCGGAACCCCCGGGCGCTGCGCCGGGTGCGGACCGGAGGAGCCATGCCGTCTTCCGCCGCCAGGCGGCCGCCGTGCGCGCCGCCCGAGCGGCGGCGGGACGAGTTGCTGCCGACCCGGCCCGCCGTACGCGCTGGACCACTCCGACGGTCCTCCCTGTTGATCCGCAAGCTAAGCAGTGCCGAGGTATATTGAGGACTGTCCAAAGAGGCTTCTGGAGCGCCGAGGACGTCCAGAAGATGATGCTTTACTTGCGTGTATGGAAGTGTTTTGCCGAGCGCGCTGATACTGAAATTCCATTTCGTCTTTGTCATGGAGGAGATGATCGTGCCTGTGTCCCGCCAGCGACCGTCCAAACCACCCGCCAAGCCACGTGTCAAGCGGGTGGTCAAGACGTCCTCACCCTTACCTCAACCATTCCTACGCTTCTACCACTCGGAGAGCCTCCGGGCGAAGACCCTCGCGGTCCTCACCACTGTCGAAAAGGCGACGGACAGCACGAAACATCGCGATGCCTTGGCCAACATCATTGTGGAACTGACCGACAGCGGCATGGACTACTACTTCCTGAGGCCGCTGAAGCTCGCGAAGGCGGGCTTTCTCATCGAGCAATCAGCCAACCTCGGCATGTCTGCTACGACGGCGGTATTGGCAACCGTTATCCGCAACATGATCGGCCGCATGGATGGCTCCCAACTTCTCACCGTGTGTAGCCACATTCGGCAGCTCATGGAGTGAACCACCGCTGTATCGTACGGCGTCATCACCCTCCGCTTGTCGCCGCCCGAAGAGTGCCGCCTGGCCCATCGTTGAAGCAAACTTACTGCCGCACCGCCCTGTGGCTCTCTGCCTCGCCTAGACCCGCCTTCCGCCCGTGGCCACGTTTCCGTCGTCCGCGCGCCGAGGCCATCGACGCGAGCTTTCAGTCGGCACGTCCCGCACGTACTTCGGTATGCAAAACGCGCGAACGAGCAGTTGTAGCCCGCCGCAGGCCAGCCGGACCCAGCCGCACGGAGCGTGGGATGTCAGCGATTCGGATCTCGCACGTCCCGCAGCGTCCCGCAGACCCGGCCGTCGGGCCCACGGTGCAGCAGCGTGCGCAATTCGTCGGCCGGCCGCCGTTTCGTGTCGTCCGAGCGGCGGCGGGGCGGTCGCCGCCTCGCGAAAGCGCTCGGGCGCGCGAGGCCGCCGATTGCCTGGCCTGTTGGCACGTGGAGGTTCGTCTTCGCACCGGCCGGATCGAAGCTGTCAACGTTGCCCGCCACTGCCTCAGCGCGGGGCCGCGGACAGGAGGCAGCGCATCGGTCGGCGCTGACTTGGAGTGCGCTGGGGCGCGGATGTCGGCGGTTTGCATCTCGCACGTCGCGCCGCGTCCCGCGGACCCGGGCGGTCGTGCGCTGCGGCGCAGTGCGTTCCCTCCGCGGCCGGCCGCAGTGCGTGCCGCCCGAGCGGCGGCGGGGCGCCTTCGGGTAGTCGCCGGCGCGGCCCGCCACGCGCCCTCGACCACCACGGAAGAAGGCGCCGTCAGCCGCGTAGAGCAGTTCCGTTGTCGTCAACTTCCGCCAATGGGACTTCACGGGCGCTTGCTGGTGCGAAGAGGAGTTTGCAACAGTAATCCAAGGCGAAAGTCGGTCTGTGGTTTGCCCGGGTCCTGGAACTGATGTGACGCGGGAATAATTTGCGATAGTTGCCCGTCGCTCGGCGCTGGTGGGCACTTCCTGGCGATGCCGTCACTCTCCTCCCGTATGGATCAAGGGTGCGTGAATTCGTTGGCGTGTGGAATCAACTCGAAGTATGTGCTGCTGGGAAGATTGGTCTGCCAATGACCAGTGAGACGGGCGTAGCCGCAAATGCCCAAAAACAGCCCGGCGATCCCTGCAGCCACGATCCAGGCCGGCACGCGTTTCGCGTGGGGCGCCGACAGGCATAGAGCGCCGGCCGCGGGGCATGCGGCAACGCACTCGAGGCAACCGGTGCATTCGGCGGAACGAATCGTGATCAAGCGGTCCACCGGTAGCGCGGAGGGGCAGGCTTTGGCGCACTTTGCGCAATCGATGCAGAAGCTGGGATCGCGGCGGATGCGCAAGGGGCTGGCCAGCGCGGCCACGCCCATCAGCGCGCCGTAAGGGCAAAGATAGCGGCACCAGAAGTTCTGGACCAAGACCGAAGCGATGACCAGGATGGCCGTGACAATGAAGCCCGTCAGCCCCAGGAAGCGGAAGAAGTTGAGCATCTTCACGTCGTCCACCAACCCGTAGGGGCCGCTGAGAAAGGCGCGAATCGCGGGGACCGGCATCGAGGCGACCGCATACAGGAACAGGCCCAACAGGATATATTTCAGGCTGCGTGAGACGATGTCCAGGGCGCGCGGCAAGCGGAAATTGCGGCCGAGAATGCGGCGGCCCCTGCGCCACAGCCACTCCGAGACGGTTCCCACCGGGCACAGCCACCCGCAGAAGCTCTTGCGGAAGAGCCACGATGCGACCAGAAAAGCGATCAGGAGAAACATGCCGGCAGGGTGGATGGCGGGCATGTCGCCGGACATGAACAGTACCTTGAGGTTCATCAGAGAGGCGATAGGCAGCCACCCTTCGACACCGGGCGGACGAACGGCGTACGCGGAACGGCCTCCGGTTTCGTAGTAACGGACGAATAGATAGAACTCGACGCCGATCCACACGTTGAGCGCCAGAAAGACCAATTGGAAGGCCCGGCGCAGCGCTTGCGAGCGGTCCTTGGCGGCGCGCTTCACCAGCTTCTTGCGGATCGTCTTGATCGGCGGTGCGGACATCGCGGCCATGGGCGTCCCTACTTGCGCGGTGTCTCGAGTTGCCGTACTTCCCATTCACCTTCGGCAACGTATCCGCTCTTTAGATAGGAGTGGCCGGTCAGCAGGCCGAGAACGAACCAGCCCAGCACCAGCGCGCCCAGGGCGAAGATGCTGTCGCCGAGCATCCTCATCCAGCGCAGTTGGTTCAGGTGCCCGCTATGCAGGAACTCGGCCGAGCGCGCGTACCACGTTCCATACTCCACGGAGGCCCAGGTCTGCGCCAAACCGATGGGTAACATACTGAGGAGCACCATCAGCGCGAGGCCGATGTTAATCGCCCAGAAGGCCAGCGACAGCGGGCCGTTCTTCCACGCCCTGCCCGGACGTAGCGCCCGCAGGCAGAAGAGCGTCAGGCCAAGGCCGAGCATCCCGTACACGCCGAATAGCGCGGTGTGGGCATGCACGGGAGTCGTGTTCAGGCCTTGCATGTAATACAGCGCGATGGGTGGATTGATGAGGAAGCCAAACAGCCCGGCGCCCACGAAATTCCAAAACGCCACCGCGACAAAGAAGTAGATGGGCCACTTGTAGGCCGCCACCCAGATATGTTGCTGGCGGGAGCGGGCCAGCCGGATATTCTCCCACGCCTCAAAGCCGATCAGCACCAGCGGAACCACTTCCATGGCGCTGAAAACCGCCCCCAGTCCCAGCACGACGTTTGGCGTTCCGGCGAAATACAAATGATGGAACGTGCCGATGATCCCGCCGGACAGGAAGACCACCGTGGAGAACAAAACGGCTCGCGTGGCCGTGACCACCGAGAGCAGTTTCAGCCGCGTCAGCAGGAACGCGATCACCACGGTGGCGAAGACTTCGAAGAACCCTTCCACCCAAAGATGCACCACCCACCAGCGCCAGTACTCCGCCGTGACCAGATTGCTGCGCTCGCCGTACATCAGCCCGGCGGCGTAAAACAGCGGGATAGCGATGCTCGACAGCAAGAACATCAGCAGCAATGAATGGTTTTGGTCTCGCCGGGCAATTGCCGGCTTGAGCGCGCGCCACATCAGCCACAGCCAAAAGGTCAGGCCTATGAACAGCAGGATTTGCCAGAACCGGCCCAGGTCAACGTACTCGTAACCTTGGGTACCGAACCAGAACCAGAGGTTGCCGAGCTTATGCTCGATGCTCATCCACTCGCCGGCCAGCGATCCCACCACCACCAGGATCAGCGCGCCGAACAACAGATTGACGCCCAGCCGCTGGCCCCTGGGTTCCGAGCCACCGACGGCCGGAGCGACGTAGAGCCCAGTCGCCAGCCACGACGTGGCAATCCAGAACAGGCCAAGCTGCAGGTGCCAGGTACGCGCCACGCTATAGGGCAGCACACGATCGAGGGGAATCCCGTACAGGCCGGACCCCTCTACGCCGTAGTGCGCCACGATGGCGCCGAGCCCGACCTGCACGACCCACAACGCCGCCACGACGAAGAAGTACTTCACGGTGGCTCGTTGAGAGGCGGTGGGCTTGAGGCCGAGCAGCGGGTCGCTCTCCGGGAGAAGCTCCTCGGCCACCGTCCGCGGCTGCGAAGCGAAATACCAGACCATGCCGCCCACGCCGGCGAGCAGCAGAATAAAACTGACTACGCTCCACACGATAGTCCCGGGTGTTGGCTGATTTCCGACCAACGGCTCGTGGGGCCAATTCTGTGTGTAGGTGATGTCCGATCCCGGCCGGTTGGTCGAGGCGGCCCAGGCGGTCCACCAGAAGAACGCGCTCATCTGGCGCAGCTTGACGGGATCGCTCATCGCGCCGCGCGGGATGGCGTACTCGCCGCGGCCGTTCGAGAACACGTCGGCGTAGTGGCGCGCGAGCTGCTCGAAGGCTTCGGCGCGAACCGGGGCGAGCGTGATCGTACGCGCCACCGGGTCGTAGGTATTGGTCCGCATCAGCAGTTGAAGCCGCGCCTGGAGGGCCGCCCGCTGTTCCACGCCGAGCGCCGCGTAATTCGAGGCGCCCGCCGCCGCCGCCCAGCGGTCGAGGATGAACGTGCATTCGCGATGCAGCCAGTCCGCCGTCCAATCGGGCGCCACGTACGATCCGTGGCCCCAGACGGTGCCGACCTCTTGGCCGCCGATCGATTGCCAAACGCCTTGTCCGTCCTGAATGGCAGCTCCGTCGAACAGAACCGCCGCGCCTCCGACGGCAACCTGAGACGGGATAGGAGGCGCGCTGTTGAGGATCTTGATTCCCACTCCGCCCAACACGGCGAAAGAGACGGTCATTACCATTCCCAGCGCAATCCACAATTTTCTGTAATTCATACTGGATACCTCTCTGGAGGAGCCGCGTCGCTAGAGTATCCGCACCGGCGCTCCCTCTCAGTGCGCCCGCTCCATCTCGACCGCCCGTGGGAAGAGAACGTTGTTCTCCAGATGGATGTGCTGGTGCAAGTCGGCCTCGAATGCCGCCAGCGCCTGGTATAGCGTCTGAAAGCTGACACAGGCATCGGCCGGCGCGGCGTAGCCATTGCTGATTTCGCGCATGCTGCGCAGCGCGTTGCCGGCGCCGTCGTGCTCGTGCATCATGATCGCCACCGGATTGCGCACGCTGCCGAAAGGAGACGGCAACATCGGTTCTTTTGCCACCGCCGCCTCTTCCATCCGCAGGATGTACGGAAAGAGAACCATCTCTTCTTTCATTAAATGGGTGGTCAACTCTTGGGCGAGGCCACCGAAGATTTCGCGCAGTCGTTGCAACTCGGGATGATTCGCGCCGTGTACCGAGCACACCTTGTCGAACAGCGGGCTCAGCCGGGCAATCTCCTCGCGCGTGTAAACGTGGTGCGTGCTCCGGATATGCGCGAGCAACTCGGACAGGGGCTCGGCTTGCCAATTCCGGACGGGCGGCATGGCGGAGGCGTCACGGCTCGCCGCGAGTGAGTCCGTCACCTGGCTGATGGACAAATGGGCCGCCTGGCAAGCCTCTGCCAGAGTTCGACCGCCGCCGCAGCAATAGTCGATGCCCAGCTTTTCAAACACGCGGGTTGCGCCCGGATTCTCCAGCGCGAGTTCGCCTACCGTCTTTTCCGTCATAACGCTCATCGTGCTTCTCCTCGATGTGTCGAGCGTAATCCGGGCGGGTACTGCGCGCCTATGACTTTTGTCACGCGGAAGGCAGAATCTGCAGCGGCGAGGGCGGCCTAGACCTATTCGGCACGGTCCAGCTCGGCTTCGAACGCCTTCAGATCGGAGATCACGGCGCGGCGCCCTTCCAGTTTGAGAAGTCCTTCCGCCTGCAAGCGAGAGAGATTGCGGGAAACCAGTTCGCGAACTGTACCGAGTTGCGCGGCCAGTTCCTGGTTGCTGCCCGGCAGCGCGAATTCGACGCCCCCGGGCGATGGCGTTCCCTCACGTTGAGCCAAACGTAACAAAAAGGACGCCAGGCGGTGGCGCACGGTAGTAAACGAAAGCTCTTCGATGATTCCCACCAGCCGCCGCAATCGCGCTCCGACCACGCGGAGCACTTTGAGAGCGACTTCCGGGTGGGTCCGGCACAGGGCCTGGAAATCCTGTTTTCCGACAAAGAGCAGCGTGGCATGGTCCACCGCGGCTCCCGAGGCCGGGTAGTTGCCGCCATCAAAAACCGGGACTTCGGCGACGGAACTGCCCGGACCATCGATGCTGAGCACTTGCTCACGCCCACCGGCCGAGCTTTTGAAGATGCGGATATTTCCGCGCGCCACCACGTATAACCCCGCACAGGGCTGGCCTTCGGCGAAAACCATCTCTCCGGGAGCGTACTGGCGCGGCACGGCTCGTTCGGCCAGGAATTGCAGCTCAGAATCCGTCAGGCCGGAGAATATGGCGACCTTCGCCAGCGTCCGCCGATGGTCCGCGCGCGCTTCGGCCACGGAGCCTATTGTAGCGAACGCACCAGTGGACGCTGCCTACAGTCCGCGTGGTTGGCGGATACGGCCTTCTGGGAAGCGTGCAGCCGGATCAGGAACAGGAGGTCCACATCGCGGCGCAGTGCGAGGGCAGCGCTCCAGCTACCGCGGCCGGCCGCCTTGCGGGCCGCCGACGAAGAGGCAGCGCAACGCGCGGAGTTTGGGAGCGGGCGGAGGCGGGGATGTCGCCGGTTCGGATCTCGCCCGTCGCGCTGATTCACGCGGCCCCGGCCGTCGTGCGCACGGCGCAGCGCGCCGGCTTCCGCGGCCGGCCGCCGTGCGTGCGGCCCGAGCGGCGGCGGCACCGGTCCAGCGCCGCGCCAACCGCCACGGTGGCCAGGGGCGGCGTTTCGGCTTTTCCATCAGGCAAACGCTGTGAGATTAACTGAGGGTGGTCACCGGCCATGGGCCGCAGCCACTTCGCGGTTTGGCGACTACGCGCTCATGTGGATTGGTTCCGGGCTGCCGACAATCCACTCGCGACGGCCCAGCGAAATGTGCGCAGGCGCAGCGATATCCCAGCCAAAATGTTTCTCAATGCGTGACGTATCACCATGCTCGCCCAGTTCTGGATGACGCCTCCCCTTTTTTATGCAGATACGGGCCATTTGGTGGTTTGGCCTGAGGAGCCAACGGGCCGTGTAACGCCCATCGTTGACACGTGGACCGCTGGTCTCACCTTGCGGCCGCGTAGGCGGAAGCAACAAGCGTCTTAGTCGGAATACAGCCTGTATTCACGCATGTCCCGCCAAATCGGTCTCGCTCAATGATGGCGACGCGGCGCCCGGAGCCAGCCATCCGAACTGCGAGCGCGGGACCCGCCTGGCCGGTTCCGATGACAATGGAATCCTGGGCGACGTTCAACCCGGCTACTTATCCGTGCCATGGTCGTCCGACGGTCCGAACCCAGGGAGGTACCGGCCGAAGTTCAATTCGAAGTCGCTTGGAACGCCGTAACCGAGATTACGGACTTTCGCACGGCGCGCCTGCGCACCTGGTAAGGCCAGCAGTGGGAAGAACAGGTCGTTGCTCGACTGAAGCTCGGCAGCTGTGGGCAGCCCGAACCGGTTGACTTGGGTCTTCGCCGCGGCCAGCGTTTCACGGTCGAACGAGGCCAGACGCCGGACGAGAGTATCCACAAACGGGTCGAGGTCGTCATCGTCCAGCGCGCGGTTCACCCAGCCATAGCGCTCGGCGATCTCCGCATTGAAATCGTCGCCGCTGAGCACGATCTCAAGTGCGCGCGAGCGGCCGACCAGGCGCGGGAGCCATTCGAGCGCGCCATCGCTGAAATCTCCCTCCCCTAGCCGGCGACGAGCTGCTGCCCGCCGTCGATGTCGTAGGTCGCGCCCGTAAGGGCCGTGTTAATCATGATGTGCACCGCGAGTGCGGCGACGTCGGCGGGTCCGACGACGCGTCCGATGGGAAGCGTTTCGCGAAGCTGCTTGCGGCGGTTCTCGAATTCGTTGCCGAGCAGGGACGCCGACAACGGTGTATCGACAAAGCCGGCGGCGATGAGGTTGACCCGGACGGGCGCGAGTTCGAGCGCCAGGTTGGCTGTGAGAGCGGGGAGTGCGGCGGTGATTGTCGACACCATCCCGAGGCCGACGACTGGACGCCGCGCGCCGGTGCCGCCCACAAACAGCAGCGTGCCTCCCGGCCTCACCTTGCCAGCGTTGCGGGCGACCTGGATCATCAGCAGGATGTGTTCATCGACCGCGCCGCGCGCCTGCTCGAAGTCCAGATCGATGAGGCGCCCGTGGTGCGGCCGGCCAGCCGTTACCATCACGTGGTCGATCGTGGCTGGCAGGTCGCGGAAGAACCGATCGAGGGAGGCAGGATCCGTGGCATCGAAGGCCGCGGTGCTCAGCGCATCGAGCTCGCTCGCGGCGCGTTCAAGGCGCTCGGGATCCCTCCCGGTGAGGACCACCCTGGCCCCCTCAATGCTTGCTCTCCGGGCCGTTTCGAGCCCCATTCCGGAGCTGCCGCCGATCACAACCACGGTTTGCCCGAGGAGTTCCGGCTCGCGCCGACTGGGAGATGCGGTGGTTGACGCGCTCATGATTCCTCCGATCAGCTGTCTGAACTCAACGGTGTCGTCTCTGAAGCTTGACGCGCGCGCAATAGGTCAGGCGGGAAGAGGTTCATCGTCCGAACCCGCGCCGACGTGTCCCTATCCATCACTCCGGCAGCTTTCCGCCTGACTGCTCCGCCACCATATACGCGGCGTACCATTCCGGCCAGTTCTCATCGCGTTGCCCGGTGCGCTTCTCGTGCTCGCCGTGGGCGCCCTCCGCACGCCGAAACGCCTTCGCCAGATCGTTCGCCGATGCGAAGGTCGTCGCCGTGGCGTCGATGCGACCGGGCAGCCGCGTCGTGATTTCCTGAAACAGCCAGCCGTTCCCGTCTGGATCGCTGAATGAAGCGAAAGAGCGGTAACTGCGATGCTCGGGATCAGGACCGTTGACCCGGATCCGCCCAAACAGGTAGGGCTCGTCCGGGCCGACGTACACGTCGCTGGCGCCGTGAAATACCTCGCTGATCTTAACGCCGCGACGGAGCAGATCGTTGCGAGCGGCCTTGATGTCGGACACAATCAGGTATAGGCCGGAAGTCGCTGCCGTTATCGTGGTCGGCGTCGAGCCGCCACCCGAGGCCGGAGTAAAATTCTTTCGCTCGGTCGATATCCGAGACCGGAATGACGACTATCTCAAGCTTTGTATCGAGATATGCAACGCTGGTACTTTTGTCTCTTCGTTCTTGCTTACTTCTCTCGTGCTCATTGCCGACTCCTGCCTTGTGGGGATGGCGGCCGTCTTAATAGCGCTGAAGGATCGAGCCAGCGGGCCGTACCAGGCGCCCACGGAAGCGCCCTGATTCCCCACTTCATTCTCAAGCGCCTCTTCCCGCCTGCTTCTCAGCCGAAGGCAGCAGCGGCGTCACCCCTGCCTGCTCCTCCGCCGTATACGGCGCTCCATAATACGGAAAATCCTTGCGCATCCGCCCGCGGTCGGGAGCAAGTCCATCGACAATTGGCGTATTGGCGGTCAGCGTCAACATCACATCCATCGCATCGTCGCCGAGCGCGCGTCCATTGAAGCTGGCCACCTCAAATGCGGCGGACGTTCCAAGCTCGTAAGGCATCGTGTCGGGGCACAGCCGTGCAGCGATCAGGTTCCCGTATTCACCCGGGTTCGCCGCCGAACGAGCATAGGTCGTCATCTTCTCCGCAAAATCCGCGATCGGCTTTGCGAAGCGCTCTTGATCTTCAGACGGAACCGACGCATTGAACTGCTCTTTCAACTCCTGATCTCCCAGATCGCTCAGGAAGATATGCGTAACCATAGGCAGGCCCCAACGCGACACTTGCACCTCCGGCGCATGGCCAAAGAGAGAGATCGTCGTCCATGCGTTGACCTTTCCCTTCCCAATCAGTTCGCTCGGCACCTACACCCGAATCAGTCGCGACGGAGCCGGTTTCACCCTCAACCAGACTCTCTCCGGCGTCACCACGAAGCGCATCGTCACCCGTCGCCTTCCGCACCACAAACGGATGAACGTGAGTATGCTCGCTGTCATCTCCGTGTCGTGGTTCACCAAACCTGAACTTGAACGTAACCTCTTCCTTCGCATCTCCGTTCAGGTCGAACCGGAACGCGTAGAGCCCTTCCGGATGAAGTGTATCCGAGGCAGATAATCCCACATCCGGATTCACGGTCATCGCCATCACCGTCTTACCTGAGGGGCCGTCAAACAAATAAAAGTCGCAGAGGTTGAGGCTCGGATCCTCCCTCGCCGGTTTGGTATCGAAATGATGTGACATACAGAATCTCGCTGAAAAGCGTAGCACGCAACGCGCCAACCCGGCCTCACGCCCCATCCGCTGAAACAAGCATTTCGGCACTCAGATGGAGACCCTGTGATGTCGAACTGTCGAATCTTGGACTCGGAAAAGACAGTTCGTGTCGGCCCAACGACGCCGCGGAGGCTGGACTTCCGGCAGGCACGGCCGCTTATCACGAGCGGATACGTTCCACCATTTCAGCCCGACTGGACGCGAAAAAGATTCCCGAGACGCCACCTGCACCTCCGAGCGGACTGTCCCCCACTCGTAGAGAGCAGGGCCGCAGTCGCCGAGGATCACTCCCTATCAAGTCCCGCTCACGTCAGGTGGACGGAAAACGCTCCCCGCGTGCTGAACCGGACGAGCCGGCGACCCGAGAGCCGCTCCGTTGCGCGAGTTCCCCGCGTGATCTCCGCCGCGACGGAATCAGATTGTCCGCGGCGGCCCGGCGCGGTCCCGGTTTCGCGCACGGAGCCCGGGGAGCACGGCATGTCGGCGCTTCGATCTCCCACGCCGTGCCGCTTCCCGCGAACGCGTCCGTCGGTCGTACCGTGAAGTGCGGCGCACGGCTCCGCCTTCCGCGGCCGGGCGCCGTTCGCGACGCCCGAGCGGCGCCGATCCACGTCGACGCGCGGCGTGGCAACCGCCACGGTTACCGCAGGCAGCGCCGCGGCTTTCCGGCTGGCGCTGGCGAAGCGCGGCATGTCGATGGTTCGGCGCCCGCACGTCGCGCCGCGTCCCGCAGACGCAGACTTCGTGCGCACGGCGCAGTCCTCGCGCGGGCGTCCGCGGCCGGCCGCCGCGCGTGCCGCCCAAGCGGCGGCGGCTCCGGTCGCCAACGGCGCGGCGCCGCGCGGAAGGTTTGGGCATCGCCGGTTCGGGTCTCTCGCTCGCGCCTTGCGAATTTCCAGCGACTCGGCACATCAGCCCCCGATTATGATGAATGGATCGGCATGAACAACATCATCTCCGAGTACCAGAAATGGAAGCAGCAGGGCGAGGACCTGCGTGTACAGGCAAAGCAGGCGATGGAGTCGCGCTTTCGGGAATTGCTCGTCGAAGCAGTTCAGATTGCGGAAGAATACCGCTCCGACTTCGGCGGGCCGCTGAAGCCGCCGCCAGGCGTCACGTCGTTCCGATACAAGACTTCCGCCAAGTTGAAGCCCAAGAAGACGCAGACTCGCGCAGCAGCCAAAGGCGCGATCCCAGCGCCGACGGCACCCGCGAAGACAGACCCAAAGACCGCACGCCTTCAGAAGCGGCTCTCGGCGGCGCAGAGGAAACTGCAGCAAGCCAAAGCGAGCGGTGCTCTCACTAAGAACCTGGAAGACAGGGTTTACGAGATCGAAGACGCGCTCCGACTGTCCACGCAAGCGTCGTAGAATCGATCAACCGAATAACCGCTTTCCGCCCGGGTCCTGGAACGCCAGAAACGTCAGCCGCCCTAACAACACAATCCGCCTCGGATCGCGCGAAGGAGCACCCCACGGTTCGGCGCGCCCACGTCGCGCCGCGTTCCGCAGGCCAGCTGTCCTGCGCTGTGCGCGCCGCCCGAGCGGCGGCGGGGCGAGCGTGAGCGTCGCGGCTCAGACGTCACGCGACGACCGCCGCGGCTTCTGGCCGGCCACCGTTCGCGCCGCCCATGTATGATAAGAAGGCTAGGCGACACCGGAGATAGGATCCGACGAGTGGGGCTGTAGTCCTGCGATGATGGTGCTCTGATCCAGAAGCAGACCGTGATGCGCTGCTGAACGCGAATGTCCGTTTGCCGGTCTGGAATGCAGGCTCGCTACAGCACTTCTTTTTTCTCTTCTTTATTTTGCCGTCTGAACGGAAGACGATGGGACCAATACAGAAACGTCCCAGCATTTCGCGGCCGGGCCTGAATTCCAGCTCCGTGGTCCTTGTCAGGATACCCGGTGCCGTATGCGCATTTCCAATTGAAGCCGTCGTGGAAACCACGCGGCCGCTTCCCACAAGCGCTTTCACGGGAATGCCGGAGTTTCTTCTGGGAATTGCGCTGGTGCGGGGCATTCCCACGCCGGTCGTCGATCTGAACTCGCTGTTTCAGGGATCGTCACACGCCGCCGCCACCCGCTTTGTCATACTACGGACCGGAGAGCGGACTGTCGCCGTTCTGGTGGAGGCGGTCCTGGGTGTGGTGGAAATAGATCGATCGGTGTTGCAGGACTTGCCGCCCGCCCTTCAAAGCGCACGATCCGACCTAATCGAGGCGGTTGGCAGGACCGATTCAGAACTTCTTGTGACCCTTCGAATCGGCCGGCTCGTGCCGGACGCGGTGTGGGAATCTCTGACCTCCGAAGCCGGCGGGAAACCGCAATGACATTGCGCCGGGCGGAGATCGACCAGTTCCGCGATGCCATCGCGCGGCGGTTCGGCTTCCGGGTTGACGATAACCGCATGGATGAACTCGGGGGAATCCTCCGGCGCAGGATGGCGGAGGGGCGGACGGTCTCAGTCGGGCAGTACTTGCCGATGTTTGAAGCGTCCCCCGGCGAACAGCGGGCTGTGGCGAGTGAGGTCACGGTCTGCGAGACATACTTTTTTCGCATACCCGAGCATTACCAGGCCCTGACCGAGGTAGTCCTTCCCAACCGCGTTAAGGCCCAATCCTCCCGCCGTCAGCTTGCCATCCTTTCGGCGGGGTGTTCCTCAGGCGAGGAGGCGTATTCGATAGCCATAACGGTGGGCGAGCAGGCTTCCATGTTGAAGTCCTGGTGCGTCGCCATTGGCGGTGTGGATATCAATCCGGTTACGATTGCACGGGCAAGGCAGGCGTGCTACCCGGAATGGTCTTTAAGGGACACCCCCGAGAATGTGAGGGAGCTTTACTTCCGGCGTACTGGCAAGCAGTTCCATTTGGCTGAGGCCATTCGTGAGATGGTGTGTTTCGAGGAAGGCAACCTGGTCGATCCGAATGCCAGCTTCTGGCAGAGAGATACCTACGACGTGATCTTCCTGCGAAACGTGCTGATGTATTTCGCCCCCGATGCCGCCGAAGCTGTGGTGGCCTGCGTAGCCGAGTGCCTTTTGCCCGGCGGATATCTGTTCCTGGGACCGGCTGAAACGCTGCGTGGGTTATCCACGGACTTTCACCTCTGTCATACCAACGATGCATTTCTCTATCAGCGCCGGGAGCGGCTGGAAACACGCTCCGGGCCGCCGCAGGTGCCCAGGGCCGTGCCGGGTCCACCGGCGAAAACACTGGCCGGTTCGGGCAATCGCCCGGTGGTTCTGCCGGAACTGAATGCGAGTTGGATCGACAACATCCGGCGGGCCTCCGAACGCATTCAGAACCTGACGCAGAGCCCTCCGGAGTTGCAGGCCAAACCGCCCGGAGATTTGCCGGCCGCGGCGAACGTCATAGATGTGCTGCCGGGCTGCGACGTGAAGCTGGCGCTCGAATTCCTGCGGCAGGAGCGATTCGCGGATGCGCTCGCAGTGGTCCAGAAACTGCCGTCCGAGTCGCAAATGGATCCCGATGTGCAACTCCTGTGCGCGGTATTGCTGGCCAACGGCGGCGACCTCGCGAGAGCCGAAAAGACTTGCAGGCTGCTGCTGGCGAGTAACGACTTGAACGCCGGGGCGCATTATTTGATAGCTCTTTGCCGCGAGCATGTCGGCGACCCGGACGCCGCGGTGGAGCATGACCGGATCGCGGTTTACCTGGACTCTGCTTTCGCCATGCCGCATCTGCATCTCGGACTGCTAGCCAAACGCAGCGGCCAGTCCGATATGGCGTGTCAGGAACTGCGACAGGCCGCCGTTCTGCTGGCACTCGAGGACGCGTCGCGAGTACTGCTGTTCGGCGGCGGTTTCGCCAGAGAGGCCCTGATCGACTTGTGCCACCGGGAAATCGGCGCATGTGGAGGTAAGCCGTGAGTTCCGCCAGTTCACCGATCGAGACCAAGGTGGCTGAAATGCGGCGGCGTTTCGATGAGGCGTTCGCCGCGCCTCAGGAATGCGCCACGGAGGCGCTCGAAGCGTTGCTTGCCATCAGGGTGGGAGGCGAGGAGCACGCTCTGCGTTTACGCGACATTTCAGCGTTGACGGCCGCCCGCAGAATTGTACCGGTCCCAGCCAGGTTTCCGGAATTGGTTGGCATTACTGCGCTTCGTGGAGACGTGCTGCCCGTATTCAGTCTTTCCAGGCTACTCGGGCTGGGCGGAAATTCCGAGCAGGTGCGCTGGATCGTCCGGGCCGGAGAAGGCAGTGACGCAGTCGGCTTGGGCTTTAATGGGCTCGACGGATATTTCCAGGTAGACGCAGCGGAGATTTTTCCCGGCGCGGGGCAACCCGATCGCCCATATGTCAGCGCCACGGCACGCCAGAATGGGATTCTACGCGGCGTTGTGGATCTTCCTCTGCTGGTGGAACGAATTCGCCAACGTGCGGCGAACCTTCCGGGACAGGAATGGAGAAATACGTGATGGAACGATGGACCTTCGGGCAGAAGATGGCCACGGGATTCGCGGCCGTGGTGGTGCTCGCGATCGTCATCGCCGCGGTCGCCGTCTACTCGCTGAGAGACGTCGTCGCATCAAAGGACCGCGTGTTGGCGGTAAACGCGCAGAACCTGATTGACGCAGCCAAGCTGCAGGCTGCCACGGCCCGCAAATCCGCGAACTCACGAGCGTACATGCTTTCAGGGTATTCGGAGTTCCTGCAATCCGAAGACGACTCAGAGCAGGAATTCAAGGACATTTTTGCCCGCCTGAAGAGCCATGTGTATACGGACGAAGGCAAGGGGCTGCTGCGGGAAATCGAACAGCGCGATGGCGAATACCAGGCGGTGGTAGAGAAATCGCACGCGTTGCGGCAGACAAACGCCAGTCCGGAGAAGATGTCGCAGTTCGTGGTGCAGGAGATCGCGCCGGTTCGAGCCCGGCTGGACACAGCGGTGAACCGGTTCGCCCAATGGGAAGAGGAACTGCTCGCCACCGGAAAGGCCGCATCCACCGCGGCGGCCAACTCCGCCCAGAATGTTGTCGTCGGGATTACCGTTCTGGCGGTGGGGCTGGCTGGGTTGCTCGCGTTCGTGTTGACCCGCGTGCTGGCGCGCCAGCTCGGTTCGGCGGTGCAGGATATCCAGAGCTCGTCAGCGGAGCTGCAAACCACGGCCACTCAACAGGCCACCGGCGCGCGTGAGCAGGCAACCTCGATGAACGAGATCAACACCACCATAAGCGAGCTTTTGGCCACTTCCCGCCAGATCGCGGAGAGTGCCCAGCGGGTAGCCCAGATCTCTTCGCAAACGGGGACGGCGGCGGTGGCCGGCAATAGAATCGTGCAGACCGCCCACGAGTCTGTGGTCCAGATCAAGAAGCAGGTGGACCTCATCGTCAGCCACATGCTCGATCTGGGCCGCAAGTCGCAGCAGATCGGCGGCATTCTCGACATTATCAACGAACTGGCGGAACAAACCAACATTCTTGCCATCAACGCCCGGATCGAGGCGGCGGGCGCGGGCGACAGTGGCCGTCGCTTCGCGGTGGTCGCCGACGAGATCCGCAAGCTGGCGGACCGGGTGGGAGACTCCACCAAAGACATCCGCTCGTTGATCGAGGAAATCCGTGCGGCCGTGAATAGCACCGTGATGACGACGGAAGGTGGTACCAAGGCCGTCGAGGCAGGCACACGCGAGTTCGCCGAAGTCGCCACTTCGCTGAACCAGATTAATTCGCTCGTGGCCACGACCACCGAGGCAGCGCGTGAAATCGAGTTGAGCACGAAACAGCAGACCACCGCCGTCGAGCAGGTGAACACAGCTATCGCCGCCGTCGCCCAGGTGAGCAGGGAGGCGGAAAGCATCACGACGAATGCGCTGCAAACAGCCTCCGAACTGGCCACCTTATCGCGGAATCTGAACCGTCTTATCCGCGCGCGAGCCAATGGCGCATAGGCATGCCCCAAGATCCTTACCGCTATTTTCGGACCGAAGCGGGCGAGATTATCGACCAACTCACCCGCGGCGCGGGCGACCTTGCCCGTGGAGCGGCAGGTGAAACCGTCGTACCGCATCTGCTTCGTCTTGCGCACACTCTGAAAGGGGCGGCGCACGTGGTGAAGCACAAGACCATTGCCGGCCTGGCGCACCAGTTCGAGGACGTGCTGATGCCGTTCTCGAAGAGCGGCGCGGCGCCGCCGCCTGAGAATGCGTCGCGGTTGCTGCGCCTGGCGGACGAGATGGCCCGCGAACTCAGCGACATCGGCCGGACGGCGCCGGAACCGGAGGCGCAGCCGCCAGCCCCCACGGCATTCGAGGAGACCTTCGATACAGTCCGCGTGGACATCGCTCAAATGGACGAAATGTTGCGCGGCGTGGCTCAGAGCGCGGTTCAAGTGAACGGGTTGAAGGAACACATAGCCGATTTGGGCCGCACCGCAGGTTTGGCGGCACTGCTATGGGAGCAACTTGACTCGGGCGGGGAACGGTATGGGGGCGGCATCTCACCCGCCGCGCTCACCAAGGCGCGGGCCATGGCGGAAGACTTGCATGCCGCACTTAAGCCGCTGCACGGAACCCTGGCGTTCAGTGCCGGGCAGTTGGAGCGGGAGCTGGACCGGATCCGGGATGCCGCCTCCGCACTCCGCCTGGTGCCCGCCAACGCGGTATTCCCGATCCTGGAACGCGCGGTGCGCAACTCCGCTCAGACGTTAGGCAAGCAGGTGATTTTTGAGACCGCGGGTGGAGAGAACAGTCTTGACGCGCACGTGCTGGCTGCCTTACGCGATGCCTTACTTCACATGGTGCGGAATGCCGTGGCGCATGGGATCGAAACTCCCGCGGAGCGCAAGGCCGCGGGCAAGTCCGAATCGGGCAAGGTAACAGTTCGCGTAGTGCGGCACGGTAACCGAGTGGCATTTGCCTGTATCGACGATGGCCGGGGGTTCGATGTCGCGGCTCTGCGGCGGGCCGCCGCACCACGATCTTCGACCACCAGCGCAGCCGAATCCCTGGCGCCCGAGGAACTTGTCCGCCTGATCCTGCGTGGCGGCATTACGACGTCGGGTGGGGTGAGCGAAATCTCCGGCCGGGGCATTGGCATGGATATCGTTCGGCAGACGGCCGCGCGCCTGAAGGCGGATGTCCACGTGGTCACCGAACCGGGCGCTGGAGCAACCATCGAGATCACCGTGCCGGTATCGTTGCTTTCGGTGGATGCCGTGGTCGTGGAAAGCGCTGGGATGGCCGCGTCGTTGCCCATTAACGCGGTGCAGGAGATATTGCGCCTGCGCGAAGCCGATATTGCGCGCAATCGCGTGGCCGATTCGATCGTTTACGAAGGCCACGCCATACCACTCCTGGCCCTTAGCGATGCGCTCCGGCAGCAGGTAACCTCACGCCGGGCGGCATCGGTATCGGCCGTGGTGATCCGATCCAGCGGCAAGCTTGCCGCCCTAGCTGTGGACCGCCTCCTGGGAACCGCTACCGTGGTCCTGCGCCCGATAGCGCCGTTCGCCGGAATCGATCCCGTGATCGCCGGGGTCTCCATCGACGCCGAGGGGAATCCGCAGATCGTGCTCGATCCTGCCGGCCTTGTAGATGCGGCCGGCGGCGGACGACCCCGGCAGGTTGCCTCCACTGCCCCACCGATTGCGCCCGTGCTGGTGATCGACGACTCCCTAACCACCCGTATGCTGGAACAGAGCATCCTAGAATCGGCCGGTTACGAGGTGGACACCGCCACATCCGGTGAGGAGGCGTTGGACAAGGCCCGGGCCCGGAATTATAGTCTGTTTGTTGTAGATGTCGAGATGCCTGGGATGAATGGCTTCGAGTTCATCACGCGCACCCGGTCGGACCCCGCTCTCGGGAGTATTCCCGCAATCCTGGTCACCTCGCGCAGTTCCGACCAGGACCGCCGCCTTGGTATGAAGTCAGGCGCTCGCGCCTACGTCGTGAAGAGCGAATTCGATCAGGGTGCGCTCCTGCAGACGATTAACGGGCTGGTGGGCCGATGAAGATGAATAGGATTCGCGTCCTCGTAGTGGAAGATTCGCTGACCGTACGGAAGCACCTTGTCGAGGTGCTTGAGTCCGATCCCGATATCACCGTGGTGGGAGAGGCGCGGGATGGCAAAGAAGCCATCGAACTCTGCCAGGCGCTGCGGCCGGATGCGGTAACGCTGGATATGATGCTGCCGTTCCTCACCGGCGTGGCGGTCACCGAACATATCATGGCCTACTGCCCGACCCCGATCCTGATCGTTTCCGCTTCGGTGAACCGCGGGGAGTTGTTTAAGACCTATGATGCCCTGGCTGCCGGCGCGGTGGACGTGCTGGAGAAGCCGTTGTCCGACGGCGCGGGGGACGCCTGGGATCGCACCTTTATAGGGACGGTAAAGCTGATTGCAAAGATTCGGGTGATCACCCATCTTCGAGGACGCCTTGCGCCACGTCCTTCTGCGAGATTGCAGGAGGCGGGAACTTCCCTTGATGGCAGGACGGAATACCGCGCCATCGCGATCGGTGCTTCAACGGGCGGGCCTGCCGCGGTGCTGGCCATCTTACGCGCGTTGCCGGCGAAGTTCCCGATGCCGATTCTCCTGGTGATCCATATGGCCGAGTCGTTTGCCACGGCGCTATCGGACTGGCTGGACGCGCAGTGCGGCATGTGTGTGCGCTATGCCACGGACGGCGAGCCGGTGCCGGAAGCCGGCCAGCCCGGTGTCCTTATGGCGCCTGCCGGCCGGCACCTGGAGGTATGCGGCGGTAAGTTGCGGCTCACTAATGCGCCGCAACGGCATTCGTGCCGCCCCTCCGTGGACCATCTGTTTGAATCCGTGGCGCGGGAATTTGGCCCGCGGGCGATTGCGTGCCTGCTCACCGGCATGGGAAAGGATGGCGCCGCCGGTATGCTCGCGGCCCGCCATGCCGGCGCGATGACGATCGCCCAAAACGAGGCGAGTTCCGTGGTGTTTGGCATGCCCGCGGAGGCCATCCGCCTGGGGGCTGCCACCAGTATTCTCCCGTTGGACCAGATCGCCCCCACGCTGGTGGCGCTGGTGGAGGGCAGCCAGTCAGGGAGGAACAATTGAGTCCCCGCGTGTTGATCGTGGACGACAGCTTGACGGTCCGCATGGATCTTAGCGAGGCTTTCGATGCCGCGGGCTTTTCGACCGCGCGTTGTGCGGACCTGGCGTCCGCGCGTCAAGCCCTCAGCTCTTCCTCTTTTTCGCTGATCGTGCTGGATGTCCTGTTGCCGGACGGCGATGGTATCGAGTTATTGAGGGAGCTGAAGAACGACTCCGGGACGGCGGCGGTACCGGTGATGTTGCTTTCCACCGAGGCCGAGGTTCAAGACCGGGTCAGGGGCCTCCAGACGGGCGCCGACGAATACGTAGGTAAACCGTACGATACCAGCTACGTCATCGCTCGCGCCAAGGAACTTGCAGGAGGCGCGCAGAGGCAGCCTGCCACCGAGTCACGGGTCACAGTCCTGGTCGTTGAAGACAGTCAAACCTTTCGCGAGCGGATTAGGGAGCTGCTCGAAGGAGCGGGTTACCGAGTGCTGGCAGCGGCGACCGGAGAGGAGGCTCTTCACTGGGCTATCAGCGAGCGGCCCGCAGCCATTCTCGTGGACAGCGGATTGCCGGGTATCGACGGTCTTACGGTGGTGAGGCGCATCCGTGAGGATGCCATTCTCCGGCGCACCCCCTGCCTTCTTCTCACCGCTTCGGATGATCCGGTTGAGGAACTGCGCGCTCTAGACGCCGGCGCCGACAGTTTCATGCGCAAGGGTGATGGACTTGAGGTGGTACTCGCGCGTCTGGCGGCGGTTTTGCGTCTGGCGAGCGCTCCGCCGGCACTCGCCCCCGGTAAAAGCGTCCTGGGCCCGAAGCGGATTCTTGCGGTCGATGACGATGCCAAATACCTGCAGGAGCTTGCCGGGCAATTGCGTCAGGAAGGTTATGACGTGGTGGTGGCTCACTCCGGAGATGAGGCCCTCAATCTGCTGGCGGTACAACCGGTCGATTGCATCCTCTTAGACCTGGTGATGCCAGGCCTCTCCGGGCAGGAGACCTGCATGCGAATCAAGAGCAACCCCGCTGTCTCCGAAGTTCCTTTGCTGATCCTGACCGCATGGGAGGATCGCGATTACCTGTTGGACGGCATCAACGCGGGGGCGGACGACTATCTTGTCAAATCGAGCGAGTACGAGGTTCTGGGCGCACGTGTGCGCGCGGCGCTGCGCCGAAAGCAGTTCGAGGACGAGAATCGCCAGGTGCGCGAGCAACTGGTGCGGCATGAACTCCAGGCGGCCGACGCGCGCGCCCAGCGCGAATTGGCCGAAGTGCGGGCCGCGCTGCTTGCCGATCTCGCCGGCAAGAACCAGGAACTCGAGGAGGCGAACCGGAAACTACGAGAGATGATGGAGGAGCGGGCGCTCGACCAGACCAGGCTGCGCATGGCGCTGGACGCCGGCCAGGTCGGTACCTTCGAATGGTCCCTGGCCGACAAGCGGGTCAGGTGGTCGTCCGAGGTGGAACGCATCCACGGTATAGCGCCAGATTCCTTTGACGGCACGTGCGAAGGCTGGCGGAGCCTGATTCACCCGGAAGATGTGGAGAGCGTCTGGAGCCAGTTTTCCCGCTGCGCGGAAGGTGGACTATCGCAAGATCGTCCCGATTACGAGACCGAGTACCGCACGGTATGGCCGGACGGCAGCGCACACTGGGTTCTCGCTAAAGGGCGATGCATTCGCGACGGCTCCGGCCGTCCGGTCCGTATTATCGGTATCGCGCACGATATCACAGACCGGAAACGCTCCGAGGAGCGGCTGCGGCAGTCGCAGAAGTTAGAGAGCATCGGAATGCTGGCAGGCGGCATTGCTCACGACTTCAACAATCTGCTCGTCGGGGTGATGGGTAACGCCAGCCTGGTTCAGGAGATGCTGGCTCCGGGCGATCCCGCAGTCGAGTTATTGGATACCGTGATCAAGACCAGCGAGGAGGCCGCTCACCTGACCCGACAGATGCTTGCCTATGCGGGTAAGGGGAAGTTTCTGATTGAACCGGTGAATCTGTCGGGGGTGCTTCCCGCCATGAGCGCCCTGGTGCGACATTCCATCTCCAAGAAGATCGCCCTGCAACTCGATTTGGCCCCGGATCTCCCGGCCATCGAAGCCGATCGCAGCCAGATGCAGCAAATCTTCATGAATCTGGTTTTCAATGCATCGGAGGCCATCGGGAGCGGCGCGGGCACGATCACGGTGAGAACCGGCGTGGAGGAAGTGGGGAAGGACTATGCGCAGTGCCATCCGGAAGCAGCGGAACCTCGTCCAGGCAGGTATGTTTTCCTGGAAGTGCGCGACACGGGTTGCGGCATGAATGAGACCACGAGAGCCAAGGTTTTCGATCCTTTCTTCTCGACCAAGCTCATGGGTCGCGGACTCGGATTGGCGGCCGTTTCCGGTATTGTCCGTGGACACAAGGGAGCGATTACCGTGAGCAGTGCGCCCGGCAAAGGGAGCTGCTTCACGGTCCTGCTTCCTGCCTCGGAAAGTGTGGCTGTGGCGCCGCAGGTGGTGTCCCGTGGTGCGGCACTCGAGGGGGCCGGCACGATCCTCGTCGTCGACGATGAGAATGCCGTGCGGGAGCTGACAAAGAAGGCACTCGAACGATACGGTTACAGGGTTCTCCTAGCCGAGAGCGGGCCGGAGGCAATCGACATCTTCAAGCGGCACCCCAGCGAGATTTCGCTGGTGATCTTGGACAGCGGCATGCCGGGAATGAGTGGGGAAGAGACGTTTCCGGAACTGCGCAGAATCCGGCCCGAGGTCAAGGTGTTGATTTCCAGCGGATACAGCGAGGCAGAGACAATGAGCGCTTTCCAAGGATCTCAGGTCACCGGGTTCGTCCCGAAGCCCTATACGGCGGCCCATCTCGCTGAGAGAGTGAAGGCTGTAATTGGATGACTCTCCGCGTTGGCCGGAGGGATCGAAAGCCAAGCGCGGTCGGCCACCTGGGCGGCGAATTCCGTGCGGCTGGGGCTGCGGATCTCAGCTCACCTGAAAGACCTCGGTGCGTAGTCGTCCCGCGACGATCGCCGCCACGCCGTGGCGCCGTCCGCGGGCGTTTGCGATTGCCGCGACTACAGTGCCAACGTCCCACTCCCAGTCGGAGTGATGGCGCTGGGGAGCCGCGGCACGTAAGCCTACGCCGTCGACTGGGCGCATAAGTCTGCCGTGAAGATTCCGGCAGGCCCAGAGCTTCAGGCGGTAATCAGTCAGCGACCTTTCCGCCGTAGCACTCCTGGCAGGCCCGCCAGAAGGAACAATACTTCCGGTTGCAGAGGTTGCTCCCGCGGTTCGGCAGCCACACGCCGGCTCGGATGGACTGCTGGACCAGCGGGTACAGCCGGGCCGTCGCGCCGAAGTCCGACTGCTCCACCGTGCAGCCGATTGATGGCCAGGCGGTGCCCGTTTACGACAACTTCAGCGTAACCCTAGACGGCCGCCCACCGCTGAGCATTATTGCCAAATGGATCCGCACGCCAGGAAGGTAGATCAGATTCACTTCGAGTGCCTTGCCATGCCCGAATTTCCACGACTGCTTGCCGGAGCAAGTTGTCGATGAGTATCCTCGAGGGACCCGCAGAGAACGGATTGGCAGTCAAGTCTGCTCGGTCGTCCCCAATCCTTTATCGCGAGATCGAGTGATCATTTCTCCTACTATCCGATACCGAGCAGGATAATTGGTGCCCCGACAAGTCCGAGACCGCGAGGCCAATGAGCACACTGCGGCCCGTCAGGGCTTACTTTTGAAGCGATCGGTGGCCCAGCTGAATCGAAAGTGGGACGGCCTTCCCTCCTCTGCTTCGACCCGGAATTGGTAGCAACAGTGGTAGCAACGCCGTTCGTCCAGCACCGTCTAAGGGCGTTTCTCGCGTCTACTCGCGTTTCTAAACCGCTGATAATACACAGGGACGACTTCCGTAGACGATAGCGTTTCGAACTACGAACCAGAAGGTCGGGTGTTCGAGTCACCCCGGGCGCACCATGTAACTCACTGTTTTTCAATTAGTTACAGCTGATCCTGCACTTTGCTCCGATGCTGTGCTGCTGGCACTGTGCAAAGAATTGTGCCCACCCTTTACCTCGCGGGCCTTTTCCATGGCGTCTCGGATCGTCTGCTCTTGCGGGTGGACGTACCGCTTCGTGATGTTCATATCGCGGTGTCCTGCCAGGCTTGCCGCCCGGAAGTACAACGTCTCTTGGTCGGAAGTGAGCACGCGCTCCTGGTGATTTTCACCCGGAACCATCTTCACTGCCGGAAGAGCCTTTTCCACCCGGCCCCACTCTTGGGCAAGGTGGAACATGCGGCGGAGCGCCCGCAACGAGGCGTCCGGTCACCGGCAGGCTTTCCGATTTCTGATATTTGCGAATGCCGGCTCGCGTACAGGGGCCGAATTGTCGACCTGGACCGCCGCCGCTCGGGCGGCACGCACGGCGGCCGGCCGCGGAGCACGGGGCCGCTTGTCGGCAGTCGTGAAAAAGTAACTCCCGGTTGCCGACCGTCCGGACACAATCCCTTCACGCATTACGAGCCGACTAAGTCATTTGAGGCCCGGCGCAAATCCGAGACCGGGTCGCCTATGATAACATCGCGTCGTGTGTACGCCTTCAAACTTCATTCTCGGACAATCGAATCAGGCATACGAGCGACTGATATATGGCGCGCGATTGCTGGTTTTTGCTATATGTGCCACGGCTGGCGTCCTGGCGCCGGTGAACGCGCAGCCCAAGTACACGGTTGCGTATTCCGGATTCGCGCCTCTGAACGCCGACATCTTTATCGCCGACGCCGACGGTCGCAATCCCAAGCCTTTCCTGGCGCACCCTGCTCAGGATTTCAACGCGTCGTTTTCGCGGGACGGGAAGTGGATCGTGTTTACTTCGGAACGCAATGGTTCCGCGGACATCTACCGCGCGCACCCGGACGGCACGGGGCTGGAACGGCTGACCGATGATCCCTCCTTCGACGACCAGGCGGCGCTTTCTCCGGACGGGCGCACGGTGGCGTTCGTTTCCAGCCGCAGCGGGCATGCGGAACTTTGGACATTGGATCTCGCCACCAGGACGGTTCGCAACATCACTAACCACGCGGGAGGCCACTTCCGGCCTGCATGGTCGCCGGACGGGCAGTGGATCGCTATCTCCTCGGACCGCGATTCGCCCAAGCCGCAACGCCCCGACGGATTCGAGCTGATCCAGCAAACCGAGATCTACCTGCTGCATCCCGACGGCTCCGGCTTGCGACGGCTGACGCACACCAACTCCTATGCCGGCAGCCCCAGTTGGTCGCAGGATGGAAAGCAGATCGTTTTTTACAAGGCCAGCTTCGAAGACGTGATCAGTATCTCCGACCCCCGCCATTTGCGCGCCACCACGCAGATCGCCGAGGTAGATGTCGCGTCCGGCCAGGAGAAGGAACTGACCCAAGGCAAAGGTGAGAAGTGGTCGCCACGTTGGCTCGCGGGCGGCCGCATCGGATATTTCAGCGGCGGCCCGGAAGGCGGCGTTGAGTTCACCAAGGGCGATGCTGGAGCGCGCGGCGAATTCAACAGTCCGGATTGGTCTCCGGACGGGCGCACAATGGTCTACTACCGCGACATCGGTCAGAACTGGCCACCGGTGATGGAAACGCCGAGCAAGGATTCGCGGTTCCGCCTATTGCGGACGGGGATTTTCCCGAGCTTCTCGCCCGCCGGTGATCGGCTGGTGTTCACCAACGGGCAGGCTGCGTTCTCCCACAATGGCCTAGTGGAGGCGAGCGCGGATGGTTCAAACCGCTGGCTGATTCACGACGATCTGCAACGCAACACCACGGCGCCGAGTTGGTCCCCTAGAGGCGACTGGATCGCGTTCGGCCTGGGCGCCGCGTTTCAAGGCTTTCTGGGCTCGGGGCGGGTGACCTCGACGATCGCGCTCATTCATCCGGACGGCTCCGGGCTCAAGGAGCTCACGCATGGGGAGCGCAATGACGGGTTCCCGAGTTGGTCTCCGGACGGAAAGCGCCTGGTATTCCGCACTGCGGACAAAGCCGGCAAGGGGTTGCGGATCGCCGAACTTGAAACCGGCGAGATCAAGGTGCTGACCGAGGGCGATCACACGGACAATTTTCCGGACTGGTCACCCAGAGGGGATTGGATCTGCTTCACCAGTAACCGCGAGAATAAGGATTACGAGATCTACGTCATCCGCCCGGACGGTACGGGTCTGAAGCGGCTAACCCATCTGCCGGGGAACGACGCGCATTCGACCTGGTCGCCGGACGGCGAATGGATC
>Ga0326727_10007769_pt1 | contig 27923 bp, 28 predicted proteins | sample MB2enrmetagenome_FD_207643 | JGI IMG/M metagenome (GOLD analysis project Ga0326727, IMG submission 207643) | Lab enriched peat soil microbial communities from McLean, Ithaca, NY, United States - MB29MY | ecosystem: Environmental > Terrestrial > Soil > Wetlands > Peat | place: USA: New York...
CGTTTTTCCGTCGAAGGCAACATTGAACATCGGCTCCGGAAGTCCCGGCGTCGCCGTCCATGGATCCCCAACGGCATCGCGGTGGTGGAAATAGAACTGAATCGCCCCCATCGGGCTTCCGCCCTCGTCCGTCACGACCAGCGCCACATACGGCAGCCCGTCCATCTCCGCGCGCCAAACACCCACGATGGGCGCGGCATTCGCCGCCACTGCCTGCCCAGCGGCCCGAACCGTGTGCATGCAGGCCGCCGCGTCCATCCCCAGCACCAATGCCAGGAGTCCTACGCTTCTCATCCTCATAGCCCACCTCCTCGCTTACACTTCAGCCCTGTTGTTTCGCCAGCGCAGCCGTAGCCAGCGATCCGCCCAGCCCCATCGTCTCCACCGCCGAGGACGGCACAATGACCATCGAGCCCCGCTCCTTGATCGCCTCGTACAGCATGTTCATGGCGCGCAGATGCAGCGCCACCGGATTCTCCGCGTAAGCCGTCGCCGCTTTCACAAAGCTCTCGGAGATCTCCGTCTCCGCCTGGCCCAGAATGATGCGCGCCTGGCGTTCCCGTTCTGCCTGCGCCTGCCGGGACATGGCGTCCTCCAGGCTTTGCGGAATCCTCACGTCGCGAATCTCCACCGATTGCACCGTGATGCCCCACGGATTCGTCTTCTCGTCGAGGATGCGCTGCAACTCCCGCCCCATCAGCTCGCGCTCGGTGATCATCTGCGCCAAGTGGTGCCGCCCGATCGACTCCCTCAGCGCCGTTTGCGCGCTCAAGTTGATCGCCTCGGTAAAGCTCTCCACCTCCAGGATCGACTTCTCCGCGTTCCACACCATCCAGAACACAATCGCATCCACATTCACCGGCACCGTGTCGCGGGTCAGCGTGGATTCCGCCGACACGCTGTGTACCCGGACCCGCTGATCCACGATCGAACTGATCGTCTCGAGCACCGGCACAATGTAAAACAGCCCCGGCCCGCGCAGCCCCACGTACCGCCCCAGCCTCAGCAACGCCACCCGCTCCCACGGCTGCATCACCTTGATCGCAAAAAGAAAGTAGAGCCCGATCAGCAACCCTGCAATCGCCGGCGCCGGATGCTGGCGCCACGCTAGGCTTCCCCCGACGCCCAACAGTAAGCACGCCACAAACGCCGTTACTGCTACGCCATTCTTGTCAGCCAACTGATTCCGTGCCATGGTCTTTCATCTCCTTCTGGATGGCTCTTGAGCCAATCCCCGTAACTCCCCAATCAGTTCGTCCACCGTGAACCCCGCTGCCCCGGCCCGCGCCACCGAATCGCCCACAATCTGCGCCAACTGCCGCTCCCGCTCTTGATCGGTCCGCTTCATCTTCTGCGCGCTGATAAACGTTCCTGTCCCCTGCTGCGTCTCCAGCAATCCGCCCAATTCCAGCTCCCGGTAAGCCCGCACCACCGTATTCGGATTGATCGCCAGATCCACAGCCAACTGCCGCACGGTGGGAAGTTGATCCCCGACCGCCAGCGATCCAGACGCAATGCCGCCCCGCACCTGGTCGATGATCTGGCGGTAAACCGGCGTCCCGCTGTGCAGGTCCAGAAGAAATCGGAATCGGTTCTGAGAAGCCCGTGCGCTCATCGTGAAATCACTGTACTATAAGACTAGTACATTATGTCAAGAAAATAATTTCAGGCCGCCTTCGCCCGGTCATTCGCAGCCCTTCGCTGCAGGTTCAGCCACATCTCCGGCCCGGTTCCGAATGCATCGGTCAACCGGATCGCCGTCTCGCCCGCAGCCGGCCAGGACATCGGGGACCTCAAACGGTCCCCACCCTTCACCTCAAGCAAATGGACCGTGGGAAATAGCTCTGGGCAGCTGGGAGTATCCCTTTCCCGGAAAGAGTCAGGTTAATCGAAATTGACAATTGGTTGTCTTGGCAGCGGGCAGTTATTGGGCTAGAATCACTAAACAGGGCAAATTGCAGCTACCCCGCGGATCGTCCCGATCAGGACGGAGGGCGGCGCTTCGGAGGACGAGAATGCGAGAGGACTTGATTGCAAGTTTGCGCAAGACCATCGTCAACGACTTGTTTGTCGAGATCGCCGAGAACGATATCGGGTTGGATGACGGACTCCGGACAGTCGTGGGACTGGATTCGGTGGGTTTTGTGGAGTTACGTGTGCTTTGCGAGCAGAAGTTTAACATCGAGATCTCGGACGACGACTATACTCCCGAGAATTTCACGTCGATTCGGTTGCTGGCCAACCTGATCGACCGCTTGCAGGCCGAGAAGAAAGCGGCGGGTGTTGCGTAATGACTCGGTCCTGCCTGCGCCGAGCGTGAAAGGCGAGACTGCAAGGAGTTCATGATTCACCGGTAACGTTGGGCTCGGGAACGGGATTATCCTATCGGCTCCGCGGTTCCTTTAGAGTACAGTCCATTTCAGTGGTTAGCCTTTAGTCTTGCAACTGCGGAGATGAGTCCCGCTTTGGGGACCCGCGAGCGATAACCAATCCGGGCCGATGCCGGCCGAAAGCCGGAATTATCGAATGAGCGGATACTGCTACAGGTTGTGGAATGGACGCAGTTCCACGAGATCGATTGCGCAAAAGTAAGTACCTGCCTGGCGAGCGGACGGCTTCATGGAACCGCTTAAACACCGCGGAGATAGAAACATTGCCCTTGGTGTTGCATTCCGGGTCATTTCCGATTCGGCGTGAGTGTAAAGATTACCGCGGAATCCGCGCCGCGGCTATTAGTAACCCGACGGTCACAGTTCATCCTTGCAGGCGCGCGCGCATTCGAGACACGATAGCTATATGTCATTTGGTTCGCGGATAGCAGTTACGGGCATGGCATGGCTCACGGCTCTAGGCGAGGACCTGGAACCCGTATGGCAGGCGCTGCTCGATGGAGAGTCGGGCATGAGGCCCGTGGCCTACGCCGGGCGGCTGCGCAATCTGCTCGCCGCGCCGGCTATGGACGCGGATGGTTCACACTCCGAGAGGCTTGTGAAGATGACCTGCGCGACCGTCCGCAAGGCGCTCGCGTCAGCCGGCCGCGAGCCCGATGACCCGGAGGTGCGGCTCATCCTCAGCACCAGCCTGGGCGCCTATCTGGATGAGGCAGCTTCGCGCGCTCCGCTCTCCCGCTGGGCAACGGATGTGGCCCGGGAACTGGGGGCGGCAGCGCCGCCGGTGGTGATTTCCACCGCCTGCTCCTCGGGTTCCGACGCAATCCTGGTAGGGGCTGAGTTGATTCGCTCCGGAAAAGCGGCGTGTTGCGTATGCGGAGGCGCCGATGTCTTGACGCCCAACAAGCGGCTGGCGCATTCGGCCCTGGGCACCATGTCTCCCACGCAACTGCGGGCCTTCGATGTCCGGCACGACGGAACGCTACTGGGCGAAGGCGCGGGATTCATTGTTCTCGAGCGGGAAGCCCAAGGGCAATCCTGCCATGCGATTCTCAGCGGCGCGGGCTCCGCCAACGACGCTTCGGGCATGACCGTCGCCGACATCACCGGATTGTCCGCGGCGTATGCGATGCAACGATCGCTGGCGGAAGCGGATTTGGCTCCGTCCGCCATCGGGCTCATCAATGCGCATGGTTCCGGAACGGTGATGAACGACACCACCGAGAGCAATGCCTTCACATCGTTGTTCGCGGGATCGCCGCGCCCGGTGGTCTTTGCGACCAAGGGCAACTTCGGGCATACCCTGGGCGCAACCGGCGCCATCGAAGCCATCGCCGTGATCCTGGCCATGCGCGATGGCCGCGTTCCGCCTGTCTATGGATTGGAACAGCCTCTTCCTGACTTCGCCTTGCCGCTGGCCATGTCTCAACCGGTTTCCTGCACGCCTCGCGCCGCGCTGAGCCTGACCCTTGGTTTCGGCGGATTCGATACCAGCCTGGTCTTCGAGGCGGTGTCATGAGCGAACTGAACGCATTGATTGTGGCGGGATACGGCGAAGCAGATTCATATCGGCGCGATCTTTTCGAGGCCCGGATTCGCGCTACCGTGAGGTACGCCGACCCGGCCGCCTGGATTACGGCCACGGCTGTAGCCATCGCGCTGGCCGGAGCCGGCGAATTGCTGGCCCAATGGCGGCACGAAATCGGCATGATCGCCGTAAGCGATCTGGGGCCCGGCAGCGCCATGGCGGAGGTTGAGCTTGCCGGCACGAAGGGGTATTCCTCGCCGCTGCACTACGCGGCATCCAGTCCGGGTACCCTCGCGGGGGTGTCGTGCATTGCCTTCGGATTGCGCGGACCGACATTGAACCTGACCATGGACCCCCGGGATGGCCTACCCGTGGCCCTGACCATGTGCGCGGGTTGGCTGGCCGGGAAGGCCGCGCGGTTTATGGTAGTGGCGACCTGCCGCGCCGCCGGTTCCTCCACGATAATGAGTCAAGCCTTGCTTTTGGCGCCACCCGGCTTCGCGGGATCGGGGAAGCCTCTGACGGAATCGGAGACTGTTTGGCTGGCCGGCGTTGCTCCGGCAGGTGGGGTCGCCGCATGAAGGATTTCCTCTTTTCCCCACGCCTATTCGATGCTTTCGTCGAACGGACGGTTGAGGCGCTTCCCAGCGGCCTCCCTCCCAGTTCGCCGGACTGCGAGGCGCTTGCAAGGGCCTGGAAGGAATGCGGCCTTCGCCCCGGAGATCTGGTTCTGTTGGGCCTGCCCAATAGCCGGGAACTGCTGCACCAGTTTTTGGGGGTGTTGGCGGCCCAGGGCGTGCCGGCGCTGCTGGCTCCTATGATGCCTGCGGCGCGTCTTCGCGAAATCGCAAAGGCCATGGGGGCATTCGCCATCGGGGCGCTACGCCTCCCTTCCGTCGATCTGGGGGCCAAGTCCTTCAAGACCATTGGCCCGCTGCAGGTTGCGATTCTTCAACCTCCACCCGAACCGCCGGGGGCGCCCGGCGAAGTTGTGCTCATGACATCGGGAACTTCCGGTTTTTCCAGCGGTTGCGTTTTCGATTTCGAGTCGATCCTGTTGAACGGACAGCGCCACGCGGACGCCATTGGCCAGACCGCGGACGATACTGTGCTGGTCAACCTTCCCCTGTTCTTTTCCTTCGCGTTGTCCGCCCAGGCTCTTTCCTCCATGGTGCGCGGCAACCGGCTGGTCATCGGCGGACCGCCGTTCAACCTGGCGGGATATCGCAGAGCGCTGGAAGACTACGGCGTCACCATCTCTTCCCTGACGCCGGTGTCGGTTCGTGCTGTCCTCCAATCCGACCCAAACGCCTTCGCCGGCCTGAGAGTGCTGTCTGTCGGTGGGGACGCACTGGCGGCGGAGCAGGTAGCCCGCCTGGTTGAATTGCGGAAAGGGAGAGAAGTCTATATCACCTACGGGCTCACCCAAGCCGGACCGCGCGTCTCCACCCTGGCGGCGCATGCGGAACCGCCGTCTCGCTACAGCTCCGTGGGTCTCCCCATGGAAGGGACCGGGGTCTTTCTTGAGCCTGTGGGAGACGGCAGCGGACGTAAACAACTCTACGTGAGTTCGGCAACGGTGATGAAGCGCCCCATTGGCCGCGTCGAGGGCAGGCCGAAGAACGACCTGGTGGCGCTCCAGACGATTGCCACCGGCGATTGGTTCGATCGGGATGAGGAAGGCTACCTCTACTTTAAGGGCCGTCTCAGCGACTTCATCAGCCGCAAAGGCGAGAAGATCAGTTTGGCCGCGGTGCGCCGCCTGGCGGCCGGGCTTCCGCACGTGATCGGCGCAAAGACGATCGTTTTGAAACACGAGGACGGATCTCAGGATTACGATCTCGAGTTGCATGTCGATGCAAGTGGTTTTGCATCGGATGGGAAACCCGATCCACGCGCAATGCTGAGCAATCTGCTGCGCCGGAACGAAATGCCGCGGGCAATATGCGTTGAGGCGGCCAGCGAAATCGATGCACAGAGGTACAAATGACCACCGACCAGTTGCAAATAAATACCGCGATCGGGGAAGCGGCCAAGCCGGCGCTCCGCCGGCGCATCGCAACCTCCCAAGCGAGGCTGCCGCGCTTCATTCGTTGGGCTTTCCGGTCCATCAACAGCTTTGCCGTGCCCGCCCCCAATGTCGCTGCGAAACCCCTGCTTTGGCTCTTCCTGTCGTTGCGCTCCGCCTTTCACTTCGTCTTGCGCGTCGCCTTTTGCGAACCGCTGTTCAAGGCTTACTGCAAAAAGTACGGGAGGAATTTGCATACCGGCTGTTATCTTCCCTGGATCAACGGCAAAGGCGATATCGTTCTTGGCGACAATGTGCTGTTGGACGGCGCAATTACCATCGCTTTTGCGGCCCGATTCTCCAGTCATCCCACTTTGGAGATTGGGGACAACACCGGGGTCGGCAACGGTTGCAGGTTCACGGTGGGGAAACTGATCTCCATCGGGCGCAACTGTAACTTCTCCGGCGACATTACAATTATGGACTCGAACGGCCATGATACGGATCCGGCGTCGCGGTGGGCACATTTGCCGCCCGTGGCGGAAGATGTCCGCCCAGTGATCGTTCGCGACGGAGTGTGGGTGGGCAGGCACTGTATCATCTTTCCTGGAGTCAGGATCGGGGAAGGCAGTGTCATTTCCGCGGGCTCCGTGGTCCGGACTCACGTGCCTCCCTACAGCGTGGTTGCCGGAAATCCGGCAAAGGTTATGTTCCGGCTCAAGAAGCCGGATGTCGCAGCCATAGCGTGATCGAAGAGCCGGCAGCGCCGGCGGGGAGAAGATTGTGGATATATCGAAGGGCGAGCTCACGCTGCGGGAAGTCGATCGCGAAGCCAGGATCTGCGCCGATATCGTGGGCCGGTCGCTCGGCGCATATCTGAAGACGGTAGGGCTGGTCTCCGAGGCTTACCTGGCACAGGTGCTGGTGGCGTTATGGGACAGCGGCATTTACGAGTATTTGCGGGAGCGCGGCCACATTGAGATCGCAGCCGCCAGCCAGGAACTCAACCTGGACCCCGCGATCTTGCGCTCCCTGATCGAGTACCTGGTGGGCTGGGGAATCCTGGCGCCGGAGGGTGAATCTTTCACTCTAAGCGCCAAGGGAAAGCCCTATTGGAATTACATCACCCGTGGCGTGTTGACCTCTCATCTCGCCGGCTACAACCAGTTATTGATAAGTCTCGGTCCCCTGCTTCGCAAGGAAATCGGCATCGACGACCCGCGGCTCGATCGCACCGGCCGATTGGTTGCCTCCGGGTCCGGATACGCATTGCTGGGCAGTAACACCATCCCCTGGATTCTGAAACTCATTAAACAAATCGGCGGCTCCCACGTATTGGATATCGGATGCGGCGCCGGCGATTTTTTGATCCAGTTAGTCCTTCGCTGGCCGGAAGGCGGAGGCATCGGCATCGACATGAATGGCGATGCGATCGCCAAAGCTCATGCCAACGCCGAAAAGTCCGGGGTCTCCGATCGCCTCTCGTTTTTCCATGCCAAGCTCTCCGCCGAACCCATGTCCATCGACAAGAAGATTCTCGACAAGGTGGACACCTTGACCGCCATGTATCTTCTGCACGAGTTTGCCGGCCGCGGAGGATCCGAAGCGATACGCGCGGCCATTTCACAGATGGTGGCCCAATTCCCTGGGCGCAAATTGCTGATGCTGGAGGGAGAGAGAGCCGATCCGGCCGCGCTCTACGCCAATCCGCCGCGCACCTTCGCTCAGCTCGACTATTCGTTTATCCATCCTATTTCGCGCCAGGGTCCGTTGCGTACCGTGAAGGAGTGGGAAGAGATTATCAAGTCCGCCGGCGCCACGCTGGTGGAGCGCGTGCCGGGCTTCGCCCAGGTCCCAGGGTGGATTTCGCTCTACATCGTGGATTTGGCGTAGCGTGGATTCGGCATTGGAAGGCGTCCCTTTCGCTACCGGAGCCAGCCTGTTGGTGGAGTGTCTCTACCGCCATGGCGTGCGCCACATCTTCGGAATGCCTGGATCGCATTCGACCTGCATTTATGACGCCATCGGCCGGCATCGCGGCATCGAGACGACGCTGTGCCGCAACGAGCAGGCCGGGGCGTTCATGGCGGATGGATATGCGCGCGCCACGGGGCGGCCCGGCGTCCTCTGCACCACCGCGGGTCCCGGTGCAACCAATGCTCTGACCGGCATCGCCGAAGCCTACTCCGATTCGGTTCCCCTTCTGCTGATCGCGGGGCAGGTGAACCACGACCGGATTCACGAGGAATGCGGGCGATATCACGAAATGGATCTTGAATCCATCTTCCGGCCATGTACCCGTTTCGCGGCCACGGTCATGCGCAATGAGGATATCCCTGCCACGCTCGATGGCGCCTTCAATGAGATGTTGGCGGGCCGCCCCGGCCCCGCGGCCATCTTTCTGCCCCAAGACCTGATGGCGGCTCCCGCCGAAGCCGGCGCGAAGGCCTCGGCTGCAAGCTTGCGGCGCATCATGCCCGGCGACGACGCGATTCGCCGGGCGATCGGCCTCCTCTCACAAGCCTCTCGCCCAGTCATTCTCGCTGGCGGGGGCGTCATCTCTTCGGGGGCCGAAGCCGAGCTGGAAGAGCTGGCCCGCAAGCTGGATTGTCCGATCGTCACCACCTTGAATGGCAAAGGCGCCGTGGATGAACGGTCGCCATACTCGCTGGGCCATGGGCGTACCCGGCGCGCCAGGATGGTTCTCGGCCGGGCCGATATGATGCTTGCTGTCGGTTGCCGGTTCACCGAAGTATTCACGGCTTCGGGGACGATGCCGATTCCGAAAACTCTGATTCAGATCGACATTCAACCGCATCCAATTGGCCGCAACTATCCCGTCGCCCTGGGGCTCGCCGGAGACGCGCGAAGCGTTCTCGCCGCGACCCTTGCCGGGATTCCCCAGCGCCAGGGGGAGTGGAAACAAACCTGGCAACGCGCGCGCGACGCCAAGCAACTCAAGCCCGAGTGGATCGTCGACGTGCTGCGCGAGCAGATTCCCGAGTCGTCGATCGTCTTTGCGGACGCCTGCGAGATGGGCCTGCGCATGCACACCGACTTTCCTGCCTACGCGCCTCGCACCTTCTTCTACCCCTCCAACTACGCAACCCTGGGCTGGGGATTGCCGGCAGCGATTGGAGGGGCTGTCGGCCAGCCCGAACGCTGGACGATTTGTGTATGCGGCGATGGAGGCTTTATGATGGCCGCCCAGGAGCTATCGACAGCCGTCCGCTATCGCTTGAAGCTGATCGTGGTGATTCACAACGACTCCACCTACGGCGCCATCAAGGCGATCCAGCGCAGGAACCACGAATCCCGCTTTGTCGACACGGATCTGAACAACCCGGACTTCGCCAAATTTGCGGACTCGTTCGGCGTGCCTTCGTACCGTGTCGAGGCCCCCCAAGGTTTCGCGGTTGCGCTTCGGCAAGCCCTTCATGCGGACGGCCCGAGCCTGATCGAAATCCCCGACACCTGGCGCTCCCTGCGCATTTAACCGCAAGAAACAGGAGACTTCCAAAATGACGCAAAAGACGGCTTTGGTGGTAGGCGCGAGCGGCGGATTGGGCCGTGCTATCGCATCGATGCTTGCCGAGGAAGGATACTCCTTGGCTCTGGTGGGCCGCGACCTCGGGAAACTCGAAACCGCACGCAGTGAAATGGGAGCCGCGGCACGGGACGCTCTTCTGCTTGCTTGCGATCTCACCGATCGGACGCAGACGCAGGCCATGGTGGAACAGGTTCTGGCGCACATGACTTTCATCGATGTGCTGATATGCGCCGCCGGGTTGAACGTGCGCCAGCGAAGCCTGCGTTCACTCGATCCCGCCGACTGGGACCGCGTTATCGCCGCGAATCTTACCACGGCATTCAATGCCATTCACTTCGTGCTGCCGTCCATGCGCACGCGAGGAGCCGGCCTCATCGTTCAGATCTCTTCTCTTTCGGGATTGCGGGCGAATACCGTGAGCGGCGCTGCGTATTCCGCGGCCAAGTTCGCCCAATCCGCATTGGGATTCAGTATCGGCCGCGAAGAGCGCGGACGAGGTATCCGTTCCACCGTAATCTACTCCGGCGAGGTCAATACTCCTCTTCTGGACGCGCGCTCCGACCGCTTAGGCGCATCGCAGAATGAAGGGCGGCGCGAAATCATCCTGCAGGCGCAGGATATTGCCGATGCGGTGCGTCTGCTAGTCAAGCTGCCCCCGCGCGCCCACATCCCGCAATTGGTGATCAAGCCGACCATCGACGATTTTTCCTGATCGTTTCATGCTTCAGGCAGATTGGAAGCAGACATCTGAAACCGGGATCGATGGATAAGCCGATTCCGATGCTTTGAAGAATATGCGTCCGCTTCAAGCGGTTCTCGATGGCAATCCTGGATCAGATGTTAGTCGTGACTTCATCGGCGGGTTCCGCCGGCGCCAGCAGAAATAACATGGAGTTAGCCGGAGCGGCGATCGCGTTCGGCAGCATCCCCGTCAGCGTGCTCAACCGCGTGCGGTCTTCCGGCTCCAGGACCCGCAGCAGGTAAAACAGTCCAAGCAGCACCAGCAGCGCTCCGGAGCCGCCCAGGAGTATGCCCAACAGGGGAGCGAACCTGATCGATATATAGTGCGCCGTCAGCGCCGCCGCCACGCTCGAGCAGGCGACCTTGATCGCCAGTACCCAGGGAATTTTCACCTTGCAGAGGCGAATGCAGACCGCCCACATGAGTCCAACCGCGGTGATCTGGGCCACGCCGCTGCCCACGCATGCGCCTACCGCGCCGTGCGCCGGAATCAGGTACCAGGCTACGCTAAGATCCAAAATGCCCGCAATCACCGTGGCGAAAATGATATACGCCTGCCGCTCGATGCTCTCCAAGAGGCTCTGCGCCGGTCCGAGGAAGGCTTTTGGCAGGCATAGCAGCGGAGCTAGAGTTACAACCACGGCAGCGTCTTTGTACAAGTTGCCGTAAAGAAGAAGCAACGCCGGTATGGCCAGGGCCGCGGAAATAAAGTGCAACGGAATCGAAGTGAGAGCAAGATACCGAAAAGAGGACGCCGCCAAGGCCGGCAGCTTTGACTTGTCGCGCCCGTACTGTGCGAAGATGGTGGCGCCGGCGGCCAAGCCAAAGACCGTCGAACTGATCAGCAGGCGTTCGGCCAGGCTGAAGGCCACCGAATAGAACGCAATCTGGCGGATGTCGGAACAAAGGTGCTTCAGCAGGATGACCTCCGACCGGTTCCATACAATCAGGGCCAGAATCATGCCGGTGACGCTCTTCCAAGCGAAGGCCGTCATCCGTTTGGACAGTCCAGGCGGCTGAACATGCACCCTTTCCCACCCGAGAATGCGCCTCATCGTCGGGACCAGTCGCACCAGAAAATCCACCGCGCGGCTGGCCAGCGTCGCCACGCCCACGCCCGTCACTCCCCACTTGAACACCAGCGTCGCGATGATTAAAACGAAGAATGCCAGCGTTGAAATCAGCGAGGCCGGCAAATTCGCCAACAGCTTTTCCGTGGCCACGTTGGCCTGCGCGGAGACGAAGTTGATCATCGCGGGCCAGATGCTGAGAACCAGCAGAATCGAGGCTACCCGATACTCGGCGGTGGCGTCGGTCAGCACCCAGACCACGATGCCGGCGGTAGCTACGGTAGCCATAGCCGTTTGCAGCATCATGGTCCGGATATAGATGTATCTTGCAGTTCCCTTGTCGCCCATGCCCAGAAACTCGGCCATGTACTTCCGCGTCGTTTCAGGGATGCCCATCCCGCCCAAGTTAGTTACAATCCAGGCAATCCATTGCACGTAGATGATGTAGCCCAGCTTGGTGGGACCCAAAGTGCGGGCGATCGCAATCGAAGTAGATAGCGTGACAATAAAACTGATCGCGGTCTCTAGACCGTACCAACCTGCATTCCGCGCGATGGTCTTGGTGTTCGACATACCGAAAGCGGCTCTGGTTCCGTAGGGAATAGGTGCAGGTTCCGTTAGGCGTCGGTCAATTGGTGCGCGCCAGCAGCGGGCAGCGCCTTATGTGCCGCCAGTTGCTTTCAAGCCCCTATTGCACTCTAACCTGGTCTGTGCTGGACTGCGTGCCTGCGCTGTGGTGTGGTGTGGTGTGTACCCTCTGCGCGGCGGCAAGTTGCTCCACTCGGGTGAATGCGCGCAACTCAATTATCCGGAGCTTGCCGCACGGCATCCGCGGATAATACTCGATTATAGCATGGCTCGCGACTGGAGGTCTCTGGCGGAGTTGTTCCAATTCTCGACACGGCCTGCTGTGACTCCTCAATTGCCGCGGCTCGGAAGCATAACCCCGCGGGCCTCCTTCCTTAGCAAGGATTCACCCGTCGCAGCTCTGGTGAGGCCAAGCGGGTTGGAAAACCGGCCCAGGATGCGGGGCTTTGGATAATGGTTGTATGTGCTACTGTAACCTTCCGCGCAAAAGATGGATGCTTCGAGACTGCTAGCCGGTTACCGGGGCAGAGAAAGCAACTGCTGGAAGTTAGCATCGGGAAGGTGCTCTCCATTCCGACCTCCGGCTGAAGCCGCGCCGCCAGAGTCGCGATCTGCAGGCCGGCACGACGATAAGCAGCCGCATGAGCCTCGCTCCCCAACGCGTCGCCCCTCCCGGAACTCGCCCGCGGACTCCTGCGCTACCGGTCCTAATCGCTCTTTCCCGAATCGCCTTCTGTGACCACGGCTGGCAAATCCAGGGCTACAAGGGCAAAATGCGTCTTGCCCTCGCGGGGATTCTCGAAGCCCACAATGTGCTGGTGGCGTTTGGAGCCGGCCTTCAACTCCAGGCTATCCTTACCCGTCCCGTAGTCTCCCCGGTCGATCTGAACCTTGGCGCTCTTTTCCTCCGAGCAGGTCAGGCCTTCGGAGGTCGTCGCGGGCGTCCCTACCGGGGAATTGCCCTGGCAGGTAATCACGTCGCCATACCGGCCCAGCGCCTTCTTGTAGAAGGCCGTCACCTTTTCCTCCGAGTCGGGCGTCTCGTAGGAAACCGCCCGTACCCGCAACTCCCACTCGCCGAATCCCAGGTGAACATCCGCCGACTTGTGCTTGTCGTCGCCTTTCACCGGCTGGGCGCCGGGATAGACCGGAAGTCCCAGGTCGGCGGCGGTGGTCTGGTCGGTATTGACGTGAACGCCGCCAAAGGGGGTATCCACCTGGACGTTCTTCTCCTCGCCATTGGCGTCTTTGTCGACATGCACCCGGCATCCGGCAAGGCCGGCCGCCACAACCAGTCCTGCAACAAGGCTCGTTGTTTTCCTCATCATGAGCTTCACCCTCTTCCCGTTCAATACGCCCGCCATTGGTGAAAGGTTCCTCGATTCGCCCGGCCCCACGCAACATGTTTCTCCCGATGCCTTGATTTCAGAGCTTTCTGTTCTGTCCGCCGGCGCTGGCAAAGGAAAGGAAAACCAGCGCGCAAGGGGAGTAACCGCCGGGGTCGGGCTGGGTGAACTCTCCCGTCAGCGGGTCCATCTGCTGGCGAAATTCCCCGTGCCGCAGGATGGCCTCGCACCATTGCCGCATCAGGTGCTCGAGTTCCGCCTGCTTGCCGTAGTGCGCCATCCAGCGGGGCGCGCGCAAAGCGGTCAGCGCCTGCGTGGCTCCACCCCACGAGTTGCGCGGAATGGGGCGAACGAACGTGGGGTCGTCCTGGGCGATGCTGCAGAACGGATACGGAGCCCAGAAGGCCTTCGGATTGTGGAGTTGCCGGCTCCATACGGCCTCGAAGATTCCCCGGTCGCGCGGCTGGGAGAGATCGAGAGCGTGCTCGCCCAGAACCCGGCCGATCGCGTCGGAGCGCACCCGGACAAAATTGTTCTGAGCATCCAGATCGTAGAAGGCAGCGTCTTCCGGCGAGTACAGCTTGTCCAGGATCAACTGCCGGATGTGCTCGGCATCGGCTTGCCAGCGCGCCGCTTCGGCAGACTTGCCCAGGGCTTTGGCCATGGCCGCCAGCGCAATCCGGCCCCCGTACACAGTGGCCGAAAGGTCCGGGCAAAGCCGCGGCATCGAAGCCAGCGGCGGGCACTTGCGCGCGTCGGCATCGGGACAGCGGTTGGGAATGCCCTTCCACCGCGGACTGTTGTCGTGGCCGGTGTCGTAGGTGCAGAACCCTTCCACCAGGCCGGTCTTGCGCGTGTCGCGATACTGGCGCAGCCACGCATCCCAGCGGCTGCACGCGAGGTACGCTGCAGTCAGCAGTTCCTCATCGCCGGTGAGCTGTGCCAGCTCCCATGCGGTTGCCCCGATGGGGACAACCATCTGGATCTGGCCGTAGCCGTTCTCAGTGGTCTTGACGCTCGCCGGAAGTTGACCGTCCGCCCGCTGCAACTGGAAGAAAGCCATGTGGTTGTTGCGGGCGGCTTGGAGCGGAGTCGCCTTCGCCGGGCCTGCGGGAACGTATTTGGCCAGAGTGGCGTAGACCAGCCCTTCGTGTGGACCGCACTCCTGCCAGATGCCCTGGTAGGTGCTGCCTTCCAAGAGGATGGGTTTTGGGTAGCCGGGAACGGTGCGAATATTGCCGGCAAGAACGGCAACGGCGGCGTCCCAGGTGCGCCTCCAGGCTGGATCGTCCGAGGGGAAGGCTGGAAGCTCCGCTCCGTTGCTCGATGGGGAAGACTTCGGCGGTTCATTCTGCGCAAGTACGCCCAGGGAGCGAAGCGCGAGAGCCGCTGCGGCGGTCTTTGCGGCCCCGCCAAGGAACGATCTGCGGCTTGGCGCAGAGGTTTCAGGAATCGGCATGAAGCTGTTCAGCATCAGTGCGTCGAGTGCCCGTCTTCCTTGCTGCTGGTTGCAAACAGAATGGCCGCGAGGAAGATGACCACGATCAGCGTAACGATGAAGAACGGGGAAGAAAGATCCATCGTGCAAGCTCCTTACCGCTAGCGTAACAAAGACGATCGAGCCCGTGTTTTGAAAGCGCGAAGCTGTACGCGCTGCGCAAGAACTGAAACCGGAAGGAGACTCGGGTTTCAACCCCCGCATAAAGCCGACAGAATCCACGCGAGCTTTACAGGCTGCGGAAAAAGTCTCTTTGTAGTCACTATCTCTCCACCGGGAAGTTGGTTTTGAGAAAGAGGGATGCGTGGAAACGATCCGAAGCAGCCGGCGATGTTCGGCAATTTGACCTTAGCCTGTTTCGCCCAAGATTCCCACCCCGGCGTAGACAGAGGACGCATTCAACCCTTCCTGCCGGCAGCTCTTCTGGCCGCGCGCAGGGCCTCATCAATCACCTTGGCGGTTCGTCGCTCTCTTCCGTCAGGAGTCCGATAATAGAAAATGGCCAGCAGATGGCCCCTCCGCTGCACGGGCGTCATCGCCTCCCAGCCCTGGCGCGCCATCGGCTGGCGCAGAAAAGCTGCCTGCAGAATCGGGGGCGTCTCGATCTCGCCCTCCAGGGTCAGCAGCAGCCGCTCGGCCATCTGCTCGGCCCGCTTCTGGCGAGATGCGGCGCTGTTCGGCTCGCCGACCCAGTCGCCGATTGCCTTGCGCATCGAGTAGCTCTGCCCGTCGAACCACCTCCGCAGCCGCCGGTCACCCTTCAACGCTTGCGCCAGTTCCGCGGGCATCGGCGCCTCGCGCTCCTCCAGATCCGCTTCGAGCGAAATCCGCACCCGCGAACCGATCCCCGCTCGCGCCGCCTTCTGCATCCGCTTGTTGACCAGAAGAAAGTGCCCTTCACCCCCGGAATTGCGAAACAGCGAAGTGCGAAAGGCAAATCCCTCAATCTCCCCGCGCACCCGCATTCCCCGCCGCACCGGCCACGCCTGGTCCGCGTCGAATGGAATCCGCGCAATCACCCACCCGAGCCCTGACCTCAGCGGCTCCAGCACGGCGGTGAAGGATTGGATATTGGATTGGCTCATGGGCTTCCAGGTTCCCCCAGTATGCAGTCCATAAGCCGCTCCAGCAAGAGAGAAAACCGGATCGGGTTCCTTATCGCCGGCCATGCACCCGGATGACCGCCGGCCCCGCTCAAAGAACGGCATTCCGGTTCTCCAAGCAACTCCGAAGCTCCAGACCGCGGGTAAGCGGCGCGACCATGCAGAACTTTTCATGAGCGGAAGCCGATCTTGAGCGTCTGTTTCGATGGAAGAGGGCCAACCGTCAATCGAGCGCGGGCACGGTCGTCTCCCGACGAACCAAATTTGGAGGTAACATATGAACTTGAAAATCGCCGGGAATGGCAGGCGGAGGATGAGCTGTGGACCACTGCTTGTTGCACTCGCTCTAACCCCGATGTTCTCTGCTCCATGCGCATTTGCACAGACGCAGCCCGCGGAATCCAAGCCTTGCGAAGCGAAACCCGCCTCAGAGGCAAAACCAGCCCCTGATGCATATCGGACCATCTACCTGACCAAACTGACGCAGCCGAGCGAGCTGAACGATCTTGTCAGCGACCTGCGCAATGTTCTCTCGCCAAAGGCTCGAATCTTCCCCATGCAAGCGCAGCACGCCATCTCCCTGCGCGGTACTCCCGAAGATATCGAGCTCGCCCAAAAGATCGCTGGCGAGATGGACCGCGCCCGCAAGGTCTACCGCCTCACCTATACCATCGCCGAGAGCGATAGCGGCAAGCGCACGGGAACGCAGAGTTTCTCTCTCCTTGCAGCCTCGGGAGAGAAGACAAGCTTCAAACAGGGCAGCCGCGTGCCTATCGTTACCGGGACTCCCCACAGCGAGAGCTCGACCCCCGCCTCTCAGGTGCAATATGTCGATGTGGGGCTGGATATCGATGCATGGGTGGATGCGGATGCGGATGGCGCGAGATTGCGCACCAAAATCGAGCAATCGAGTCTTGCCGAGGAGAAGTCCGCCGCGAGCATGAGCGATCCGGTGATCCGCCAGACTGTGCTCGAAGAAACATCCAATCTTGTGCCGGGAAAGCTGCTTGTTCTGGGATCGCTCGATATTCCGGGAAGCACGCGCAGGCTGGAAATCGAGGTCGTTGCGGAACTCGTTCCCTAGAGCTTATCCGCGAATAGCGAATTTTGTAGCGCCGCTCTCCAGAGCGGCTGTCGTGCGGGTCTCCAGACCCGCGCAAGCCGCATCCAGCGACGAGGAAGCCGCCAGTACAGCCGGTCTGGAGACCGGCAGTACTGTTTGCGGACAGGCTCATAATCGGGGGCTTCCGCGAGAAGGCCCTGTGCGAGCCGATAGCCGGGAAATGTCGCCGCCATCTGCCAAGCGGAATCGACAAAGTGGTTCCAATATTGATACCATTTTGCAAATGACGGCCTCGAAGAAGACTCTCGAAGCAATGCGGCGCTCGCCAAGGAACGTCCGTTTCGCAGATTTGTTCAAGGTCTGCGTGGAACACTTTGGCGAACCGCGTCAGCGCGGGACCAGTCATGCCGTCTTCAAGACGCCTTAGCCCGGCGATCCGCGGGTCAACATCCAAGAGGAAAAGGGAAAAGCCAAGGCGTACCAGGTCCGCCAGGTACTGTTGGCCATTGACAAACTGAAAGCAATTGAAGCGGAGAAACAAAGTGCGCGCGAAGATGAAGACTGACCATTACACCTATCGTGTTACCTGGTCGGCGGAAGACGGAGAGTACGCCGGGCTGTGCGTGGAATTCTCATCTCTCTCTTGGCTTGCCGCCACTCCCGAAGCCGCGCTGTCCGGCATTCGCAAACTCGTCAAGGATGTGGTGCGCGACATGCAAGCTTCTGGCGAACCGGTTCCAAACCCATTGGCCGAGAAGCATTACAGCGGAGAATTTCGCGTGCGCATCCCTCCGGAGGTGCATCGTTCCCTGGCCTTGCAAGCCGCCGAGCAGGGCGTAAGCCTGAACCGGCTGGCCAGCGCTAAGCTGTCGTCGTAGGCAAGCGTCTACACTATCCCTCATGGAAGTCTTGTACGGCCTGCATCCGGTCGAGGAGGCGCTCAAGGCCGGGAAACGGCGCTTCGACCAGGTGCTGGTGGCCCGCGAGCGCCACGATGCCCGCCTGGAGCATCTGCTAACCCAGTGCCGCCAGGCCGGAATCCGGGTTCGCCAGGAGTCCAGGGACCAGTTGACGCTGCTGGCCAAGACCGCCGCCCACCAGGGCGTGGTCGCCATGGTGCGCCCGCGGGAGTTTCTCGCGATCGAGGACCTCTTCACGCCCGCGCGGCCGAACGGAGCCCGCCTGCTTCTGGCTCTCGATGGCGTGGAGGACCCGCAAAACCTCGGCGCTCTGCTTCGCGTAGCCGACGGAGCCGGAGTTGACGGCGTTGTGTTGACTGAGCGGCGTTCGGCCCCGCTGAGCCCGGCGGCTGTCAAAGCCAGCGCCGGCGCCGACGAACACTTGCGCATCGCCCGCGTGGTCAACCTTGTGCGCGCGCTGGAGGAACTGAAGCGGCGGAATCTCTGGATCGTCGGTCTCGACGAGCGCAGCCTGACCGAATACGACCGCTTCGACCTTACCGGCGATTGCGTGCTGGTTCTCGGCCGCGAGGGCGCGGGCCTGCACGATCTGGTCAGGCGCACCTGCGACCACCTGCTGCGGATTCCCATGGCCGGCGGCGTCAGCTCGCTCAACGTCTCGGCAGCCGGCGCGGTGGTCCTTTATGAGGCCGCCCGCCAACGCCGCCACGCCGCCCGCTCCCAAGCCGGAACGGAAGCCAGCCCTCTCCGCACCCCTGCGACCGCGTCTAAATCAAGGAAACAGAAAGGCTTGGGCTCATGAGGACGTCTCTTGCCGGAATCCTGGTTGCCGCAGCCTGCCTTGCTAGCTTCCCCTGCTCCGCGCAGACCTCACCCGCCCCGCAAATTCGACAGCCCAAAGGCCAAGTCATCTTCTCCCGCTCGACCGACGAAAACGGCCAGACCACAACTCAATCGACCCAGTCCGCTGCCCAGACAGCCGCCGCGCCGAAGCCGCAGTTGGCCCCACCGCAGGTGGCCGCCGAGGACGCCGAGCGGCTGGCCGTCACCTTCACCGAATTCGATATGGACGTGCGCCTGCGCACCGCCGAGCAGCATATGGCGGTCCGGGCGCTGGTCACCGTGCGCAACGACGGCAAGACTCCGCTCGAGCGCATTCCCCTGCAGCTATCCTCTTCGCTGAACTGGGAGCGGATTCGCATTGGCGGCAGAGACGTTGCCTTTTCGGTGGCCACGCTCAACTCCGACGCCGACCACACCGGTCAGTTGCACGAGGCAGCGGTCCCGCTCGACTCACCGCTTGCGCCGGGCGCGGCCATACAATTCGATCTCGCCTACTCCGGCATCGTCGCTCCCTCCGCCCAGCGCTTGCTGACCATTGGAACTCCTGAAGATGTCGCGCTCCACTCGGACTGGGATTCGATAGGCGTCGCCTTCACCGGCCTGCGCGGCTTTGGCAACGTGGTCTGGTATCCGGCTTCGAGCGTTCCCGTTATCCTCGGCGACGGCGCCCGCCTCTTCGACGAGATGGGCGAACACAAGCTGCGCATGGCCGGTGCGCGCTTCCGCCTGCGGCTTACCGTCGAGTTCCCCCACGGCCAAGCGCCCAACGTGGCCCTGATCGACGGCCACCCGGCCACTCTGGCTGTTACCGAGCCCGGCGATCTGGACCAGAGTCAGGAAGTCGCGGGAGTGGCCACAGCCAGCCTCGAAGGCGCGGTCCTTGGCTTTGAGGCGCCCAGCCTCTTTGTCGCCATCCGCAAGCCCCATCCCGGCGCGAACCTTACCGCCTGGACCCTTCCCGAAGACGACATCTCCGCGCAGGCATGGACTGCGGCATCGGCCGAGGTTACGCCTTTCCTTCAGAGCTGGCTGGGCCAGCGCCCTCGTTCCCAGCTCACGCTTCTCGACCTGCCCGACCCCCAGGACGCCCCTTTCGAGACCGGCGCGCTGCTGGCCACCACCATCCGCCCGGCCAATCCGGACCAGTTGGACGGCATTCTGGCCCACGCTCTTACTCATGCCTGGATGCAATCCCCGCGCGCCTGGCTCAGCGAGGGCGTGGCCCACTTCATGGGCACACTCTGGGTGGAAAAGCAGCGCGGCCGCGAACAGGCACTGGGCGCCCTGGAGGCAGGGCGAACAGCCTTGGCCCTGGCCGAGCCGGAAAGTCCCGGCCAAAGCTCAGGCCAGCCTCTCGCCCAGGCCGTCTCCCCGGTCTACTACCGCACCAAGGCCGCCTATGTCCTCTGGATGCTGCGCGAAGTGGCCGGCGACCAAACCCTCTCCGCCGCCTTGCGCGCCTATAATCCCGCCGCCGACCTGGGCAAGGACACCGGCCCCAGCTCCTTCGAAAAGCTGCTCGAGCAGGCCGGAACCCGGCCCAACCTCTCGCAGTTCTTCGCCGACTGGGTCGATGCCGACAAGGGCCTGCCCGATCTGAGCATCGAGGGCGTATTTCCCAGCACCCCCACCCCTGGCTCCTGGCTGGTCGCCGTCAACCTGGCCAACAGCGGCTATGTCTCCGCCGAGGTGCCGGTGACGGTGCGCTCCGACACCAATTCGGTCACCCAGCGGGTTCTGGTTCCGGCACGCGGCAAAGCCGCCCAGCGCATTCTCATTCAGGCCAAACCCATCGAAGTCCAGGTCAACGACGGCACCGTCCCCGAAATCCAGGCCAGCGTGCATGTGACCAGGCTGGATCGGCCCGCCGGCGGTCCGTTACCATTCAACCAAAGCAACCCGGCAAGGCCGTGAGCGCAACCGGAGAACAGCTTCTACCCGGAGAGACAAACCATGCAATTCTTCCAGATCAAAATCACGCTCAAAGACATCGAACCGCCCGTCTGGCGCAGAATCGTAGTCGCGCCCGACATCAAGCTGGAAAGACTTCACGACGTTCTGCAGATCGTGATGGGTTGGACCAACTCGCACATGCATCAGTTCGAGGCGCCGGCGGGCTGCATTGCCGATCCAACCTTCGGCTTGGAGGAGACGCAAAGCTCCAGGAAAACAACTCTCCAATCCGTCCTGAGGGGTCCGCGCTCGCACATCCGCTACGAGTACGATTTCGGCGACGGTTGGGACCACCAGATTCTGCTGGAGAAGGTTGTCGAACTGGATAAACCCGTCCTTGCTCTCTGCCTGGGCGGAGCGCGCGCCTGCCCGCCGGAAGACTGCGGAGGCCCATGGGGCTACGCCAACCTGCTCGAAATCCTGAAGGATCCCAACCATCCCGAATACGAGGAGATGTCGGAGTGGATCGGTCCCGGATTCGACCCTGAGGCCTTCGATGCCGAAGAGGTCAACAAGCAGCTTGCCCGCCTCGCCGCGCCGCGGCCCAAGAAAGCAGCCGCGAAGAAGACCGCAAAGCGAAGCGCCAAATAGACGGAAGTTCCTGGTCAACGACGGCACGGTGCCGGAGACGCAAGCCAGTGTGCATGTGACCAAACTCGATGGGGCGGCGGGCACGCCCGGTTCGAGCCAATCCAACCCGCCGAGCCGTAATCCTCGCGCACCTGACACTCGTATTGCGACAGATGCCGTGAAAGACCCGCTGGCTCTCGCCGGGTTCAGCGCTTTTTCCGCGGCGTTCCGAGATCCAAATTCCGCATTGCTTCATCGAAAAGGCCCGATTCCAGAAGGTTCTGGAAGATGACGTAAGGGTCGTTGGCGTCGCCTTCCTTGCGGAGAGTTTGCGCAATGAAGAGAATGCAAATGCGCCGCAGCTTGGATGACGCAATCCAGCAGATTCTCAGCCCACACTTGCGCAGCCTGAAGACGTTCGAGAGCTTCCCCCGCAGAGCGAAGCGTTTGTTGAGCGGGTCGTTGGGAATGATCGTCTTGACTGCCTCCTTCACCATGTTGAAGGTTGTGCAGTGCGCGCTCTCGGGGTGGCCCTTTGTCTCTGCCGCCTTCGCTTTCCGGTACAGGTCCACATACACAGCTTCCGCCGAAGCCGTCATCTCGACGCTGTAGGGTGCGGGGGAGAGCTGCGTTTTCTTATCTTGATGGGCTTCCTTTTTCCCCCTCTGCGGCATGGACTATGCGTTCTCCAAATCGGCTTCTATCTCGGCAAGCGTGCGTACACGCCCAGCGCGAATATCCTCAAATGCCGCCAACACTCCTTTGCGTTCCGTGTCGTCGGTGAGCATCTCAACCATGCTTAGCAACGAGTTGAATTCTGCCCTCATCTCCTGGTACCGCTTGTAGGAAAAAAGCACCGAAAGCGGGGTATCGTTTTCCTGAATTACAAGGGTGTCGTCTGTTTGCTCCCTCAGTTTGGTCGCATTCAGATCGCGCAGCCTGCTCACCCCGACAAACTTGATCTGCGGATCGATTTCGGGGAATGCGCATGTCGCCATTGTTGTTCTCCTCCCGCCTGCCATTTAAATGCATTATATCGGCAAAATACTGCTTTTCAATAGTCAATATCTTGACATTCCATGTAGCAATTCTCGCCAGTTTTGTGTCACATCGCTGCCCGTATGCCTGCTATTCCTCTCCAAGGGCTGATGACTGCTCGCTCGCTACCCGTCCTTCTTCTCCGCATTCCGCGCCTTCACCTTGAACCGGATCGGCGTACCCTTGAAGCCGAAAGCCTCGCGAATCTGGTTTTCGAGAAAACGCTCGAAGGCGAAGTGCAGCTTGATGTCGCGGTCGGTGAAAAGCACAAAGGTGGGCGGCGCGACCGCGGCCTGGGTCATATAGAAGATGCGTATCCGCTTGGACATCGGCACCGGGGCGCGCTGGAAGTCGATCTTGTCCAGGAACCGGTTCATCTGCCCGGTCGAGACGCGCTTGCGCCGCTCCGCCGCCACGGCAATGACCTCGTGCAGCACCCTGGCCATCCCCTTGCGTAACGGCCCCGTCGCTTCCAGCGCCGACAAGAAGATCACCGGCGCATAGCTCAGATATTTGAGCAACGAGCGCAGTTGCTTCTCGAAGATCTCGCGGTCTGCCACAGGCTTTCCGTCGGTGCGGCCGGTGGTTACCGCGTCCCACTTGTTGACCAGGATGATCACGCTGCGCCCGCTCTCGTGCGCATACCCGCCGATGGTGGCGTCGGCGCCCGTGACTCCATTCGTCGCGTCGAGCACCAGCAGCGCCACGTCCGCGGCCTCCAGGTGCCGGCGGGCCATCACCACGCTCATCTTCTCGGCCATCAGGTGGGTCTTGCCTTTGCGCCTGATCCCGGCCGTGTCCACAAACCGCAGTTGGCTTCCCTCGAACTCGACTAACTCATCGACGGCGTCGCGCGTCGTCCCGGCGACCGGCGAGACGATGGCCCGCGAACTCCCTGTTAGCGCGTTCAGCAGCGTGGACTTGCCCACGTTGGGGCGTCCAATGATGGCCACCGAGGTCTCGTGCTGCTCGAACTCGCCGTGCGTGCGATTCAGCCGCTGCGCATCCTCTGCCTCTTCGCCGGGCCCTTCGGCGGCAGCTTCGGGATCGCCTTCCCAAAGCGCATCCCCGGCGGGACCCGGAGCCTCAACCGGCGTCGGAATCGCCTCTGAAATCGCATCCAGCAGGTCGCCGATGCCCAGCCCATGCTCCGAGCTGATGGGATACACATCGCGGATGCCCAAGCGGCGAAAGTTCTGGGCCTCGGCCGACATCGCCTCCCCTTCCACTTTGTTTACGGCCAGGAGCACCGGCTTCCCGCCGCGCTTGAGCAGCTTCACCAAATCGTAGTCCGGACTAGCCAGCTCGGTGCGCGCGTCCACCACCAGTACCAGCGCGTCGGCCTCCTCGAGAGCCACCTTGGCCTGGGTAAAAATCTCCACGGGGATCAGCTCCGGATCGTCCGGAACGATGCCGCCGGTGTCGACCAAACGAAACTGCCGCCCGGCCCACTCGTACTCGCCGTAGATGCGGTCCCGCGTGATTCCCGGCTCATCGCCCACAATCGAGCGGCGGCTCTGGGTGAGGCGGTTGAACAGCGTGGATTTGCCCACGTTGGGCCGGCCCACAATCGCCACCAGCGGCAACTTCGCCGCGCCCGGCTCTCGGGCCACAACCGATCTGCGATACTTCGCCAAAACAGACTCCTGTCTAAACGGCAAATCCGGTTTCTTTCTTCGTATCGCGTCACGACCACAAGCGCCTGACGCCGTATGCGTCGAAGACCGCATCCTTGCTCAGCAGGCTCCATCCGAGTTCAAGCGTCTGGGCCGCAAGCAGGCGGTCGAAAGGATCGCGGTGATACCAAGGCAAGCGGCCGCTACGAATCGGCTGCGCGACCGTCGGCACGAGCAGATTAAACCGTCCCCGCGCCATGATCGATTCGAAATCGTCGACAATATCCGCGGCATCGAGCCGGCCGATCGAGGTCTCGATCGACATCTCCCACGGAGTTGCCAGCGAGATTGCCAAGGTTGACGCCGGACTTCGATAAGATCGCGAATCGTCGCGGGCAGCGACGCTGGACTGCGCAGAAACCGGATCGGCGCGTGCGTGTCGAGCAGGTAGGTCAATTGCGCCTCCACCCCCAGAAGCCGAAATCTTCCTCGACTTACGCAGGATGCAATCACCGGAGATGCGGACTGTCAAGATTCTCTAATGGCAGGGGGAGGATGGGTGGATTTGTCTGGTCGAGGAACATGCGGAGCGTCGAGCAAGTATCCAAGGCCGCTCTGGATCAGCTCTTCATCTGTCATCGGATCGAACGCATCGTCGTCCCCATGAACGTCTTTCGCGTAGGCTCCCGCCAGCGATTTGCGGCTGAAGGTGGAATCGATCTCCACAATCTTCGCCACCGGCTTGGTCCCGCGCATGACGATGACCTCCTGGCCCGCCTCCGCTTCTTTCAGCAGCCGCGAAAGGTGAGTCTTCGCCTGATGGACGGTATAGGCCATCGACTAAGTATGCTTAGTCCACCCCGCCAAGTCAATCGGGCCAACTCACCGTCCGAATGCCCAACTATGAGTCTCCTCTCATCATTGCGCCCAAGTTTCGGTGCAAAAAATGCCCTTCGTGTTTCAGGAGCGAAGCATGCACATTCACGGGAACTCCATGAACGTCCAGGCCGCGAACCTCTACTCCGCTGCGCAAGGGGAACGCGCTGCCGCGGCCGAGCGCGCCGCCGAGGTTCGCAAGAAACTGCTCAAGAGCGCGGCACTTTCCGAAGGCGCGGCCAGCCCCGAGGAAACACTGATGATTGGCCAATGGATGGACGGGCGGCACAGCCAGGTCGAGAGCCCGGAACAGTATCGCGACACCGCATCCGGTAAGGAGCCGGATTTCGCATGAGAAATCGAAGCCGGATCTCCGGCACAACCAACCAACCAAGGAAGCCGGCCAGGGCAGCCGTTGCCGGCCGCTCCCCAAATGAGCACTCTCTTGCCTCCACGGCCAGCATTCCGGCCAGCCAATTGCTTCCAGCTCCTCCGGAGGCAACGATGTCGAGCCAAGACAACACCCTGACCATCACGCCAGCCAATCCTTACTACGCCGCGACCGAGAGGGCCGTGGCGGCGCAGCAGCCCTTTCAAGGGCGCAAAAGATCGCTCAAGCGAGCCTCCGGCTTTCAAGCCGGGGCGGGTTTGCAGCAGGCTTTCCTGATTGAAGGATGGATGTGCGCGGGCCAGAGCCAGGCCATCGGCGCGGACACGGACCGCCCCGCCGCACCGCGAAGCGACTAAAGCGGAACCAGAGTCGATCTATCCCGAAAACCAGCATTCAAGTCGACGCGACCATCGGAGAGCGGCGACCCCGCACAAAACTCTTGAGGACACGGAACTCTGGTTCCGCTCTAGAGCGCATCGCGAATTCCACCTTGACTCGACCGGGAACCGTTCACCGGCCGAGCGGGCTGCTCACTATGATGAAGTGAGTAGCCGGCCCGATGCCTCCCACCGACACCTCAACCCGCGCCCTGCCCACCCTGCATGAGTTCTTCGCCCCGGGCGGCATCCTGGCGCGCTCGCCCCTCCCCTACGAATACCGCCCCGGCCAGCTTGAGATGGCCAAGGCCGTCGAGCGCGCCCTCGCCGAGCGCCGCCACCTGATCGTCGAGGCGGGAACCGGAACCGGCAAGACCCTCGCCTACCTGCTCCCCGCCCTGCGCACCGGCCAGCGCATCATCGTCTCCACCGGCACCAAGGCTCTCCAGGACCAGCTCTACTTCCGCGACGTTCCCTTCCTGGAAACGCTGCTGGGCGGCCTGCGCGTCTGTTACATGAAGGGCCGCGCCAACTACCTTTGCCGCCACAAGCTGGTCGCGTTGCGCAACCAGCCCATTCTCTCCGGGTTGGAAGAGATCGACCAGTACCGCCAGATCGCCGAGTGGGAGCAGGAGACCGAAACCGGCGACCGCGCCGAGCTCTCCGGAATGCCTGAGTCGAGCGCGCTGTGGAGCAAGCTGGACGCGCGCACCGAGGCATGCCTGGGATCGACCTGTCCGGACTATCGCCGCTGTTTCATCACCGAGATGCGCCGCAAGGCGCTCGAATCGGACATCGTCATCGTCAACCACCATCTGTTTTTTGCCGACCTATCGGTCCGTCAGGAAGCCGCGGGCGCCCCCGATGCCGGCATTCTGCCCGAGGCTGCGGCGGTCGTCTTCGATGAGGCCCACGAGCTGGAGGAGGTAGCCTCCAATTACTTCGGTCTCTCGGTCTCGAACATACGCTTCGAGGAGCTCGCCCGCGACACCGACGTGCTGCTGCGCGGCAAGCAGGGAACGGAAAACCTCCCCGGCGTCACCCAGCAACTGCGCGACCGCGCCCGCTTGTTTTTTGCCGGGTTGCCCATGACCGGCGACGGCCGCCAGCCCTTCGCCGACCGCGGAGAGTTCCTCGAATCCTCCGGCGACCTCTACCTGGGGGTACGCGCCACCCTCCGGCGTCTGGAAGCGGAGATCGAGGGGCTGACGGAAATCGACGAGGCGCCGGGACTGCGCAAGCGCGTCGCCCGCCTCCGCGCCGAGCTCGAATTCCTGCTCGAATCGAACTCGAGCAACATGGTCTATTGGATGGAGCGCCGCATCTCGGGCGGGGCTACCGATAGGTCTTCGTCCGGCCCGCGCGCAGGCGGCATTCGATCGCAGTCGAGAACCACTTTTCTCCAAGCCACGCCCATCGACGTCTCCGAGCTGCTCCATGAGCTGGTCTTCGACCAGATTCCCACCGTGGTGCTCACCTCGGCCACGCTCACCGTGCAAGGCGGTTTCGAGCACCTGCGCAAGCGGCTGGGCCTCGCCGAGGCGCGCGAGCTGGTCGTCCCCTCTCACTTCCGCTATGGCGAGCAGGCTCTGCTCTATCTGCCCCCCGAAATGCCCGACCCGCGCGACCCCGAGTTTCCTGCAGCCGCCGCTGCCTGCATCCAGCGCGTGCTCTCGCTCTCTCGTGGCCGCGCCTTCTGCCTCTTCACCAGCTACGCGCAGATGCGCGACCTCTACGAGCGCCTCCTCCCAGTCCTCGATTTCCCCATCCTGCTGCACGGCACGGCTCCCCGCAAAGCCTTGCTTGAGGAGTTTCGCGTCACGCCCAATGCCGTGCTCTTCGGCACCTCCAGCTTCTGGCAGGGCGTGGACGTGCAGGGCGAGGCGCTCAGTTGCGTCATCGTCGACCGTCTGCCCTTCGCCGTCCCCAGCGACCCCGTCGTCCAGGCCCGCATGAAAGCCATCGAGGAAGCCGGCGGCCGTCCCTTCTTCGACTACCAGGTCCCGGAAGCCGTCCTCACCCTCAAGCAAGGCTTCGGCCGCCTCATCCGCTCGTTAGAAGACCGCGGCGTCCTGGTCCTCCTCGACCCCCGCATCACCCGCCAGCGCTACGGCCAGACCTTCCTCCAGAGCCTCCCCCCCTACCGCATGACGACGACGATTACGGATGTGGAAGCGTTTTTCAGCGACACTGCAAAGCAAGGTCGACCACCCACAGGCCTGTCATCCTGAGCGAAGCGTACTTCAGCGGAGCCGAAGGACCTGCATTTGCTTTGCGGCGAAGTGGAAGCAGACCTGCTCCCGCTTTGCATCGCTGACCCTGCCGCCAGCCCCACCCCCTCAGTCTTGAGTCCCCCCGACCCCCGATCCCTGACCCCCGCCCTTCGCCAAACCTACCAAACCTCCAGCCTGAACTCCCGATACCCCCGAATCAGCTCGAAATCCGCCCGGTCCG
>Ga0326727_10007770_pt1 | contig 27923 bp, 33 predicted proteins | sample MB2enrmetagenome_FD_207643 | JGI IMG/M metagenome (GOLD analysis project Ga0326727, IMG submission 207643) | Lab enriched peat soil microbial communities from McLean, Ithaca, NY, United States - MB29MY | ecosystem: Environmental > Terrestrial > Soil > Wetlands > Peat | place: USA: New York...
GCACTTTCGCTGAAGGAAGTGCGGAAGGTGCTGAACTTCGTGCACAAGATCAAGGAGGCGGGAAAAGCGAGCATTTACGTCTCGCACAACATCACCGATGTCTACGAGATCTCCGACCGCTTTATTGTCATCGACAGAGGCGAGATTGTCGCGAGCATCGCGAAGGAGAAGATATCCCTGAAGGAACTGGACGAGTTCCTTCTCGAATACTCCCACGGCCTGAAGGACAAGGTGCAGCCATGAATCGAGCAACCTCTCGTTTTGCATTCCTTGGCCGGCTGGAGGGCCTCCCGATCGCGCTAGTGCTTGCCGTCCTCTACCTGGTGTTTGTTTTTACAGCGCCCTCGGTGTTCACAGGGTACCGGATCTATATGTCGTTCTTTCAGACCGTACCCCCCATGGCAGTTCTTGCTATTGGTCTCACTTTCATCATCACAGCGGGTGAGATCGACCTGAGCTTCCCCGCGGTTGTTGCGCTGTCGGGGTTCGTCTTCACCTGGTTTTTCAAGAACTTTCATACGCCCTGGCTCGGCTTCATTATGGCCCTCGCCGCAGGCGCTTTGGTCGGCTACATCAATGGCCTGCTGGTGGCGAGACTCAGAGTACCTTCCATCATGGCGACCCTGGCCACGCAATTCTTCTGGTATGGAGTCACGATCCTGATTGCGGGAGGACTCCAGATCAACATCGAGGAGATCACGACCACGACGATCCACACAATATTCGTCGGGCGCATGTTTGGGGTCTTCCCCGTCCAGGCGCTCTGGGCGCTCGGGCTCACGGTGTTCTTCTGGTTTATCCTGAACAGGCACACGTTCGGCGAAGCCATCATGTTCATCGGTGACAACACCGAGGTCGCGCGAGTGATGGGAATAAATGTTGGGACCACGCGAATACGGCTTTTCACTATGCATGGCGTCATCGCGGCCTTTGCCGGGCTCCTCCTAACGATGGAGATAAACGTGTTCTACCCAACCCAAGGGCAGGGAATGCTCCTTCCGGTCATGGCCGCAGTCTTCATCGGAGGAACCTCGATTGCCGGAGGCCAGGGTGTCCTAGTGGGTACATTCTTCGGCTCCTACATCATCGGTTCCCTGGAAGCCGGCGTCGTGGCCACGGGTATCGGGGGCTACTGGGTGCAGCTCGTAGAGGGGCTCGTCATGGCCGCCTCCGTGGTCCTCAACGTGGTCATCGGGGAGGAAGGCATCTCCATTTTGTCCCGAGCCGCCCGCAAGTGGGCAGTGCCGACGCAGGCGCCTTCGGTCGAAGGGTCCAAGGACCATGACAGTACATGAGGGAACTTGCGCGCCGTTGGCGCGCGGACTGTCAATTCTGACACGAAAGGGGGAATGGCGCTCCGGGTTTTCACGGGAAGGCTGCGCGTCTAATTCGCAATGCCTTATTTCTGACACAAAGGGAGGATTTTGTGCACAAGTTTAAATGGGTTATACTCGCGTTCATTCTTTTCGGGGCTCTGTTTGCAACCCAATCGTGGGCCGCGGACAAGCAGATCGTCATCTATATGCAGATGGGCGGCACGCAAGGGGACGCTTCCACACTGGCCCGAACCATGGGCGCAAGAGCGGCGGCTGCCGCGAATAACGTCAAGCTGATCGAGCAGTACTCGAAGTGGGATCAGCAGACGATGATCGACCAGTTCAAACAGGCTATGGCGGCCAACCCCGACGGAATCGAAATAATGGGGCATCCCGGCGAGGCTGCCTTCGCGCCTCTCGTCGATCAGGCCGAGGCCCAGGGCATCATTGTCACTAGCGGCAACAATCCCCTGCCGAACATCGAGGCAAAGTACCAGACCAAGGGCTTCGGATACGCCGGCGCGGACCTTTATGAAGGCGGCTTTCTAACAGGGCAGGCGATGGTCAGGGCAGGCCTTAAGGCGGGAGACAAGGCCCTCGTCTATGATATCTGGCACCAGGAAGGCAGGAGCCGAAGCAGCCAGGGCGTGTACGACGCGTTGGTCAAAGCAGGGCTTCAAGTCGAAAAGCTGGATGTTTCCGCCGAGGTGGATAGCGAACCCTCACTGTCCATCCCGATCCTTACCGCGTACCTCCAAGCCCATCCCGATCTCAAGGCCATCGGCACGCAGCACGGCAACATTACCGCGAACCTACCGAAGGTGCTCCAAGCAGCGGGGAAGAAGCCCGGCGACATCATCTGCGGCGGCATTGATCTCTCTCCTGCGACGGTCAGCGCCATTCAGGGCGGCTGGATCAGCGCCAGCTTTGACCAAGTGCTCTACCTGCAGGGCTACTTGCCGGTCATGCAGATCGTCTGGACCAAGCGCTACCTGATCCCCGGTCTGCACATGAATACTGGCGTTGGTACCGTGACCCCGCAGAACGTGGCATCGATCAAGCCCCTCATCGAGCAGGGCATCCGATAGAAGTCTATTTCAGGCGCCTCCGCGTTTAGCGGGGGCGCTTTTTGCCCCTCCTCTATCAATCCAACGCGCAACATGACAAAGGGCTATGATTACCCTGACATCCGGCAGTTGGTCAGCTACTGGGGATACCCCGCAGGCATCAAGACCGCGTGTCGGGTCAGGGCACCGGGTGTGCTAAGATTCTCAAGGCGCAGGCCGACACTGTCAGAGTCTTTGGTTTCAGTTCTTCTCTCGAGTTCGGTAAGGAGTGGTTCCAGAAAGCAAAGGGAAGTGACCCGAACCAAAGAGTGATGTCGAATGGCAAATTATTGAGAAGCACAACGTGGCCAACTCATCGGGATTGAAAGGGAAAGTCCTGTGGCTTTGGCTGTCGCTCGGGATCCTTCTCGCTGCGGCTGCGGCGTTTTTTCTATGGCCTACCCTTGAATGGTATTTGCTCGTTCCCGCGCAGGACAAGGAAGCAGCACTCGGCCCCCTTGAAAATCTAAGAGCCTACGTGCAAAGCAAGGTAGATCGGGACTTTTCGCTTCTCCGTGATGCACCTCCGGGGAGCCAGATCCCAGGGCAGTTTCAATATCTGGTTGTGGCGGCGGCCGAGCACTTTCAAAAGCATACCAGTAAGCCTCCCTCCAGCTGGTTAGTTGCCGATCTGTTTGGGGAGTATCCTGATCAGAGTGTGCTTTCTTCCAACATCGCGTCGCATTATCGGAAAACGTTGTTTCGCTTGAAGCGTCGGTCTCACCTGGTCGTTGGTCTTAGAAAGCGAGGCATTGAGATCACGGTGCGGGCGGACTTTGCTTCTCAGCCGGAGGAGTCCAGACCACAGATCCTTGAAACCGTGCGCGGAATATTGATTGCTCGTGCGCGTTCCATTTCGTCTGACACTCTCTCTATATACCAGACCGGTCCTGAGGAGCTCACGGTGCGGATTCCTGGAGCCAGGGACGCGGATCTTGCACGCTCGATAATCGAGACGAGAGGAGTAGTTGTCTTCCGCGTTGTAGACGGGGCAGGGTTGTCAGCTGTCAAGGCGTACGCAGCGAGTGGAAACAAAGTATTCGGCGCCCTTGGAGACGCCGTGGATACCTCGCTTGTGCCGGGCTTTCCTAAAGGGTCGTCTATACTGGGAGTCTACGATGTCGACGAATACGGACTCGAAAAGTTGGCAGGCTTTACTGTCGTGCATGATGAAATAGGCTTGAACGGTACTGCAATCCAAGAAGTTGAGGTTAACTGGGATCCGGTTACCGGAGAGCCAGTCGTAAACTTCAGGTTGACCCCGGAAGGCGGCGAGGCATTCTACAAGCTCACGAGCTCAAATGTCGGGCAGGCTCTCGCGGTTGTTCTCGATGATCACGTGAAAGCAAGCGCAGTAATCCGCGAGCCGATCCGTGATCAAGTGAGGTTGGCTGGTTTCACTGAGCCGGAGGCGCAAAATCTTGCGCTCGTGCTGAGATCAGGGTCGCTTCCAATACGTTTAGAAATAGTTTCGCAGCACTTCTTCTAGGAATCAGAAGGTTGAAGACAGTAAGCGGGCGGCCGGTGCATTTCGGTGACGCAGTACTCTTGGTTCTATTGTTTCTGGTTGTCGAAATAGCTCTTCAGATTCTCGTCGGCGTAGTGATTCACGTAGGAAAACGAGGCAACTTGTTCTGGGCAGCCGAAAGACTCATTTCTTTTTGTGCTGTATATCTCATTATCCGCAAGAGGCAAGGTGGCTCGCTTGGTGAGTACCTTGGAGCTTCGTCAGCGCCTGTGTCCGTCTACGTTCTCATTATGGCTGGCGTACTGGGAATACATTTTCTTGTAGAACCAGTTGACGCATTTCTCAGGGTATACGTTCCTTTCTTCGACTTCTACAGAGATCCCTATCATTCGAGTGATGTTGAAGGGACGATTCTCTTGTCAATAATTGTTGCGCCAGCGATTGAAGAGTTCCTTTTTCGGGGGGTAATTCTAAGGGGGTTCTCCAGAAACCACCGAATACCGAGCGCCTTGGTCTTGTCTTCGTTATTGTTTGCGCTCCACCACCACAATCCGGCCCAGCTGATCGGACCATTTTGTTTAGGAGTGCTTTTAGGTGCCGCTCTTCTCAGAACTGATTCAATCTTGCCTTGTGTTTTTGGCCATCTACTCACCAATGGATTATGGTTTTTTGCGAGAGCAAACAGAGATGCGGCTGAGCTACTGTCGATAGGAGTGACTATCGGCGAGCCCACTCTGCTCGTCTCGCGATTAGTTGTAGGGATAGGGCTTGCGGTGGTGAGCATCTCCCTACTTTTGCTGCCACTCCTAGAGAGGAACAAAGAGGTGATTGAAGGGCGGGGGCCCTAATAGCTTCCCATAAGGTTGCGTTAGGTCACTCGCTGTCAAGCGCAACATATTTCGGACTATGGGCGCTCAAGGATTTCTAACATTCTTAGGGTTTCTATGGTTCAGAATTGTTTGCGCACCTCGCCTCGTCCGACAAGATTGGCGAATGTGCGGGAATCCTTCCTTGCATGCTGGATGCGGCCAGCCACAAGCGCCGGGTGAACGCTATGGCTACGGGCATAATCGACCAATTCTGCCGCAGATAGCGCTTCGCGTTTGTCCAGGTCAAAGTCCTGCGCAAGGAGTGCTCTTGCTGCGAAATCGTCAGCGTCAGGTTCCTGTAAAGAATCCGAGCCTGTCAGATCGAGATCGTCTGCTATCCAGGAGCTTTCAGTCGAAAGGTGTCCGAGCTTTAGGTCTCCAATTTCGTCGAGCAGTACGAACCAAAAATTGTCCCGCCGATCGTAGGGCAGTGTCAGGGCGACATCGAAGGCGGTTGCTGGAGAAGCGAGAGACACGGCTACCTGAGCGTTCTACTCTTCGGCCCCTGCCAGCTGTTCCTTGATGAGTTGATTTCATCGAGGACATGAAATTTCCTTATCTGTGACTCTGAGTGTAGCGCAGGGCGCGAACACACAGGGCCTCACAGAGAAATTGACGAACACGATCTGCTTGACTTATATCCTTCATCAACCGAGAAATGGACACAGAAAGACACGATGAGACACGCACGGACGAGGATGCTCACCACCTTCAGGGTCTATCTAACCGTCGTTTGCAAGCGTTCTTTCTCTGGTTCTCTCGGGGTGCTTACAAGCTCCGAACATGCCGCAAGCCTCGAGCGGCAGGTTTACGCTCGTCGGTTCCCTGATATGAACCATGCAAGAACTCTCGCCCCTTTGACAAGAATGAATGTGGGCATCCATACTAAGGCGTTCATGCCAATGGCGACGCTGCAACACCTAAGCCGGTCGCTGACTGTGCTCGGTGTCATACGGGGAGTCATGATACCTATCAGAAAAACGGCTTACAGAAAGACAAGCGAAACTCCAATCGATCTTAAAAGGGGGGCCACGATGAACTCAATACGAGAAATTCAAAATGCAAGGCAGATTGAGGGAGAACCACATCGAAGATGGTTTGCAAACAATGAGTTTGATCTCATCATTTGGGAGGGATCGGGAGAGATTTTAGCATTTGAGCTGTGTTACAACAAACCCTGCGCCAATTCCCTGAAATGGAAAAAAGGAGAAGGAGTCACAGAAGCTTCGATCGATTGGGGTGAATCAAACCCTCTGAAAAACAAGACTCCCGTACTAAGCAAGGAGGGCCGCATAGAAATCGGAATTGCGAAAGAGTTTCGTCAGGCTGCGACTCTTCTCGACAAGAGGATCGCGGAATTGGTCTACTCCGTAATTTGCGAAAATATCCCGGACGATAAAGAAACCGCGCTATGAAAGGCAGTCTGATAGGTTTCTATTTATTTGGGGAAATACCGCCATCCTAAAGCTTTGAAATGGATGAGATTCTCCGACGCGTTCCGACCAATAGAAAAATAGAAAAATGAGAATCGGACTTCCCCCAGGCTGGATCAGAATTGACGCTCCCGAAGAGAAAGGAGATGATGAAGTGAGACAGCTTGGATCAGTTGAAGGACCTTGGCAACCAAGAAGCAGCAGAAGAATAGATCTCAGACGCGACTCCCCACCGTCTGACGCCGAAAGAACACCTCACGTCGATCCTCAGGAGGAGGTCGACTCTTCGGGAGAAGAAGAGCCACTTAAAAACGGGGAGCTTCTTTCGAAGCCCTTCCCGGCACCGGTTCGCACAAAGCATCCCTCCTGGCTTGAAGAGTTTCACGACGTCCGACAGCGACCTGAAGAAGGCTTTCGTAGATATTTTTCCAGCAACTATTTCAAGCTGTGGGTCTGGTACGAGTCAGATAAGAAAACCCTTATTGGCTTTCAACTTCTGTGGGGCGGAGACGACAAAGAGAATGCGATCACGTGGAAAAAGGGCTATATCTCCCATACCCAGGTGGCGGACGAAGGTCATGCCGGTGCCCCAAAAATTCTGCACCTAGATGCCGGGAAGATTCGTCCAAGTACAATCTATATCTTCCGTAAGTACGCTGCTCATATTGAGCAAAGCCTCGTGGATTTCATCGTCTCGAAGGTGCTGGAAAGCGCGAAGATCACGCAGGCGATGATGGACGATGTCGAGCAGGAATACCTAGGGAGAAAGGGATTGAGAAAATGACGATCGACAAACTCTCAGAGAAAATGCTTAAAGAAATATATCGAAACCCTCGGACTTTCGCCCTTACTCGACGATTTGTAGTCTTAGTTTTGTGACGACACCAAAAGGCTTTGAATCGATGCCTTCTTTAAGAGACACCCATAGACAAGAGCAGCACGATACAACCAGCCAGGAGGGGCCGTATCGGTATCGCAGCACCTCAAGCAACACTAGTGTGCTTCCGGGCAGCGCCCGGGGAAGTCTCTCCACCCCAAGGACTACATACGCTTTCGCCTGACCAGTGAGATGTCCACTGAAGTGAGTGACGCCTCCGGCATGGTGAGGCCGGCGGCAGGATCGGAGGGGCGGCCAACTCTTGTAGCGGTGGCACTGGACACCCCCATCGAAAGCTACTACGTTTGAAGCAGGGGAGTGGGCGCGGAGCCGAAGTAGACTCCGTGCGGCTGCACGGGTTTGGGCTGGCGGTGGGGTCGCGCTAGAGGAGATGCGCAGAATGGAAATAGAGTTTCCGAGCTTGAGGCAGGGGAAAAAGACCTTGATGGTGGAGCACGCTGTCGTGGCGTTGAAGGAGCATATACTCGAAGGGCACCTGAGCCCAGGCACAGAGTTGCCACCGGAGAACGAGATGGCCCGACAGATGGGAATCAGCAAATTCAGTCTGCGGGAGGCGCTCCGTGTCCTCGAGGTCATTGGGCTGATAGAAATCTCCCAGGGAAGGCGAACGCGCGTTGCCTCGCATTCCCTCCTCCCATTGGTCTCCCTTTTCGAACTCGCCGTCGAGCGTTCGAGGGTGTCAACGCTCCACCTCATCGAGGCACGGAAGTCAATCGAGGGCCGCATTGCGCGCTATGCGGCCATGCGAGCCGATCCGTCCCACATCAAGGCCATGCAGCAGACGATCGATGAGGTGAAGGCCAACCGCGATGACCTCGAAATCTGCGCCAACAAGGATATCGAGTTCCACAATATCTTGGTGAACGCGAGCAAGAACGCGGTGTTCGAGATCATGCTGGCGCCCATCATGGAACTCCTGCGGGCTCAACGACACGAGCAGATCAGGGTAAGAGGGGTCGACACCGTGATCGAATACCACTCCAAGATCCTTTCGGCAGTGGCAGAAGGAGATGCAGACAAGGCTGAGGAGTATATGGTGCTTCACCTTGTGGAGGCGGAGCGCGACCTGAGGGAGGCAGAGCATGCTATAGAATCCTCTACCGCTCCGCAGGAGTCGCACGGCGCGCAGGACCCGGCGGCGCCGACTTTTTCAAGGTTGCAGCACTAGGGGAGCCGGAAAACCGGCTTGACATCCTCTTAGGCCCATCTTCGACAGTTTGGGGCCTTCCTCAAACACAAACCCCTCGAATTTACTGGGAACTTGAAAATTTTCTGACGGATGGAGCCGCTGGCCGTGTGGCTATGGACTTGAGCTGCCCGCGAGGCATCCTGGTACTGCCAGCAGCTGATCGGCTTAGCACACTCCTGTTCATCCGCACGTCTTGAGGCTGCCATTTGCTCGCTTGATGTATTACGGAGTCGAAGATCTCGAGTCTGTTCGCTTTGTCTTGGAGCAAGACCTCGACCAGGCCGCTCGTCGAAATGACGCCGACCTTGATGGCCAGCTCTATCTAACTTTTGGTAATCCTTCGCCTTGATGCCGAGCAGTCAATCGAATGTGCGATCCCATTTTTTGAGAGAAGTCATGTCTTAATGTGCGACGTGACAGGCGGGTTCATAAAAACCGCGGTGGGAACGGAAAGAAAAGGAGGAAGAGAAAGAAAAAAACTCGATCGGCGCAACGCTTTCAGATATGCCGAAGCTGTGGCCAGGGAGGTGATCCGTCCTCGCAGAAGGCAAAGTGGCGACGAAAGACAGTGTCTCGGTGCCGGAGGCGTCCCGGACCCATGGAACCGCCGGCAAAGAGATTTGGCGAGCAACTCGGGCATTTAGGGGCATGTCATGGAACGTAGTGAGCACGACGTCTGCCCTCCGATGCCGAAACCTTTGTCGCCGCTAGTGCCTTTGAACACAATTCATGATATTATCATATGAGGTGGCCGAAAGAGCGTTGTTGCTCGGCCTGGCACATATTCTGATATCAGGCCGCTCACTATTCTGAACCGCATGGAAGGTAGGAAAGGATGGACGGGGTTCTTACAGGGTTGCGACAGGCAAAAAAAACGCTAATGGTCGAGCACACGGTCGTGGCTCTAAGGGACTACATCGTTCAAGGGAACCTCAGTCCAGGAACGGAGTTTCCCCCCGAAAGCGAAATGGCCAAGAAAATGGGCGTAAGCAAGTTCAGCCTCCGTGAGGCGCTCAGGGCCCTCCAGGTGCTGGGGTTGATCGACATTTCGCAAGGCCGTCGAACGCGCGTGGCCTCCCATTCCTTCGCCCCCGTAATCTCATTGCTGCAACTCACTCTCCAGCGTTCAAAGGCGCCAGACATGATGCTCATAGAGGCAAGGAAATCTCTCGAGGGTCATATCAGCAGATACGCAGCCATGAGAGCTGACGATTCTCATATCAAGCTGATGCGGCAGGCAATCGAAGACATGAAAAAGTGCAGTGAAGGCGAACTAGATATGTGTGTGGATAAGGACATAGAGTTCCACAACGCCGTCGTCAAGGCGAGCGGCAACGTGGTCTTTGAGATCATGCTGGCCCCGCTGATGGAGCTACTCAGAGATCAAAGAACGGAACAAATCAAGTTTCGCGGCATCGATACGATCACGGAGTACCACTCGATGATCCTGGAGGCGATTATCGAGAGGGATCCTGACAAGGCCCAGAAACTCATGGACCGCCACCTCGTCCTTGCGGAAGAGGATGTCATGAAAGCTGTTAAGTCGTTGGCACAGTCTCCCGTCTGAGCCCTTCCGACCGCGTACCCCTTCAGCAGCCCGGGTGACGCCGCCGTCCCCCGCAAGGACCTTCGCAGTTATAAAGGAAAAGCCGTCAGGCTCCATGAACGAAAAAGTCGGCCAGGGTACTTCTGCGTCACAATTCAGGAGACAATCTTTCTAGCCCTTGGATGTCAGTCTGATGCTTCTTTGTCCTCCCACACAGATGCTTCCCCGCGGTCGTCGCCCGCCTCATCGATGCAGAACTCCGCAATGCAAGTTCGCGATCTTTGCGTTCGTTTCCTTGTAGTCTTTTCGGGAGTTGTCGATCTCCCCGACGATATTGTTGCCTGAAGAATACCGGGATTCGGCCTGCAAGTTTGATAATCTCTAGCATGGCAGAGGAGATGAGGGTAATGCTCTTTCCTTGATTCGCCACATCCCAGATGAGATGGGCAACGTATTCCTTGGCACCGACATCAACGCCCACTATCGGCTCATCGATGATGAGGATGCTGCGGTCGGCGGCCAGCCACTTAGCGAAGTTCACCTTCACTGGTTGCTGCCGCTCAGGGTCCCTACTTTCTGTTTCGGATCGAAAGTCTTGACGTTCTGGTCTCTGGTCTGCTTCCACGACATTTCAAACCTCAACCAGGCCGGGCACGTAGCGAATTCAGTTTGCGATACGATTCGAAATGGTCACCGTGATGTTCGTCTTGATATCGAAGGACATGATGAGCCTATCTTTTGTGCGGTCTTCCGTTACGTAGGACAACCCATGGTTCGCCATTGCGTCATAGATCGGGCGGACCCCCACGCTCCTGCCGTTGATCAGCACTTCCCCGCTGTCGAAGTGGTCTGGCCCCGATGAGAATCCTCGCCAGTTCCGTTCTGCCTGCGCCGACGAGGCCGTAGAAGCCCACAATCTCCCCTTGTACAAGGTCGAAGGAGATGTTGTAGGCCCTCTTTTTCCGGGTAAGGTTGCTTCCCTCCTGGACTTTTTTTGTTCGATCGACGGAAAGAGTTCCCAACGTGTTGGTCTCCTCGTCCCTGCCGATCATGCTGTTCACGATGCGCCGTCGGTCCATGTTCGTCTTGTCGCCCGTAACGACGCACTTCCCGTCCCGGAGGACGGTCACTCGGTCAGCGACCCTCAGGACCTCCTCCAGGACGTGAAACACGAAAATGACCAGCACCCCGTTTGGTTTCTGAGCTTTTCCATAACCTGGAAGAGATCCTCTGCCGCCTTGCTCGCCGGTGAGGACGTCGGCTCGTCGAGCATGAGCATCTTTAGCGCCGAATTGCCAAATCGCTCGCCTTCGGGTCATGGGGTCGAATGGGCAGCCCCACGATGTCCAGGTACTTCTTCGCCTGTCTGTTGATTGTTTTCCAGTTGAGCACACCGCTGGTCCCCCAGGTCCTTCAGGTAGGGAGCTTCTCAAGCTTGATTTTTCCGCAACGCTCGCCAGCGGAATCACAGGGAGCTCCTGGAACACCGTGTAGATGCCATTCTGAAGGGCCCTCTGAGGTATTTCGAACGCTGTACGGCTTGCCTTCAAGAAACAGTCTGGCTTCCTCGATCAGGCTGCTGGAAGCCGGAAACGATCTTGAAGAAAGTCCTTTTCCGTTCTCCAAAGCTGTCAGCCCGGGATATGTTTGCGTACGTTGACGAGTTGCAGGACCGCTAATGCTAATCGTTAGCCGTTATTCGCTTAGCGCCTGTGGTGGGTATAGTTCCCTTAATAATTACCGCCTGCGCAATTAGCTCTACTTTAAACAGCCATCCCTGCTAAAGCGATACGGAACAGGATCAGAGACGACCCTGATGCCTTTTTTGGTCAGTAGATCCGGGAGACAGGCTTCAGAGACTTCCAGATTGACGAGATCCAGCGTGTTTTTGATACGTACGATCCGGGACGTCTGCGGCGAAACGCGGGCGCACATTTCCAGCGCAACAACGAGGGCTTCCCGATCATTGTTCAACGCCTTGGGCATTCTTGCCGACCGGGCTACCGTGGCAGTGATGCAGTTGGTATACGTTGCCCCCCAGTCGATGGGGTTTACGAACCGGATGGGTGTAGCCGAACTTTTCAGCCTTGATTAGGGCTCACCGCGAAAGCCCAGGGCAATGCCACCGGCATTGCCCTGGCTGACGTCACAGCCGAACTTTTCAGGGTTTTTGAGCGTTTTCTCCTCGTTGACAACGATCTTCTGGATGGGCGGAGCGGAGAAACCTTCGAAGAGACCCAAACCGGGCATTCCGGTAACGTTGGGGTCCATGCCTGCACCACTCACATCCTTCGTCTCGGATCACCGGACCACCCTGACGCTCTCCCCTTTCATGACCCTCTCCGCCTCCTCTTTGTACGCCCAGTTCCAGTCCCCGAGGAAACCGTGACAGAGGGCTGAATACGCTGCGGAAAACTCAATTGACTCTTGGGGGTCCGTCCCGTTCAGGATGTTGTAAATGAGCGCAGAGGCGAAGCTGTCGCCACCACCCGTACGATCGATGATTTCCAGGTTCTCGTATTTTTTCGACTGGTAGAACCTGCCTTTTAAGAGCATCACCGTTTGCCAGTCGTTCAGCAGGCCCGTCTTCGCGTCCCGCAGGGTCGTGCCCACCACCTCCACATTCGGGTACATCTCAATGACTTTTTCTGCAACTCGCTTGTAGCTTTTCGGGTCAATTCGTGTGTACCCTTTGCCGACCTCGGCGGTGATCCCCAGCATCTTCTCGAAATCCTCTTCGTTTCCGATGAGCACGTCCACGTAAGGCATGACTTTCTTCATCGTGGCCTGAGCTTTCTCAGGGCGCCACATCGTGGAGCGGAAGTTCAGATCAAAGCTCGTCCTCACTCCCAGCTCCTTTGCAGTCTTCAACGAGGCCAGTGCCATTTCGATCCCGTTGTCGGAAAGCGCGGTGGTGATGCCTGTGGTGTGAAACCATCGTGTCTTCTGGAGAATCGTCTTCCAGTCGAACTCAGCGGGATCGGCGCAGCTGATCGCGGAATGGCCGCGGTCGTAAATCTGGCGGTTGGGCCGGGGGCCGATACCAATCTCCACGAAGCAGAGACCGTTGCGAACACGCCCCACCCCGTCAAAGGGCACCATCTTCACCATACTCATGTCTACGCCCTGCTCGCGACCCTTGTTGATGATATAGCGGCCCGACCACGTATCAACCAGTTTGGAGATCCAAGCCGTCTTCATTCCCAGACGCGAGGTGTTGACCGCCACGTTCAATTCGGCCGCTGCAATCGCTAGGTGGAGATCGCTCGCCTGCTCGAGCCGCGCGTTGTGCAGCGGACTGAACCGAACCATCGCTTCCCCGAATCCGACCAAATCATAACTCTTTTCCACCGGTTTGCCCCTCCTTGCTGCCGTTTTCCGGATTAAAGTTCTTTCTCATCTGCGCAAGATCTCAACCTTGTTGAACACGTGCGCAGGCTCACTCCCTTCCGCAAAGTCCACGATTGCTTGGGCCGCCTCGATGGCCACTTTCATCTCGCATTCTCTTGAAAGCGCCGCGGCGTGCGGAGTGAGAATGACGCTGTCGAGGCCGAACAGGGGATTAGCAGCAGCCGGGGGCTCCTCCTCCATCACGTCCAGGCCGGCTCCGGCGATCTGGCCCGTAGAAAGGGCCGCCGCGAGGGCGGCTTCATCCACGATGGACCCGCGAGAGGTGTTAATGAGATAGGCTTCCGGCTTCATTAATCGAAGCATCGTTTCTTGCACCAGGTGATGGGTCTCTTTCGAATAGGGAACGTGGATGGAGACGAAGTCAGCCTCCCGAAAAACCTGCTCCGGGCTCGAGCAAAAGGTTATCCCTTCGCCCTGGTCCACGAAGGGATCGAAGCCGATCACCTTCATTCCAAAGGCGAGCCTGCACTTCCTGGCCACTTCCGTTCCGATGCGCCCGACACCGATGAGGCCCAACGTCTTACCCTCCACGTCCACGGCCTTGTTTGCGTTTCTGATCTTCCAGTTTCCTCTCCGTACCGCGCTGTCGAGAGCCGGAAGCGTCTTGGCCAAGCCGAGGATGAGGGCCACCGCGTGCTCCGCCACTGAGACCGTGTTCACTCCCGGTGTGTTGCAGACCATAATTCCCTTTTCCGAGGCTGCCGAGACATCCACGTTGTCCACGCCGACGCCGGTCCGGGAAATGATCCGCAGCGCGGGTGCCGCGAAGATCAGCTCCCGGGTAAAGTGGATGTTCGTTCGGAGGATGACGCCGTCGACGTTAGCAACCATCTTGCGGGCCGTCTCCATGGTCGAATCCGGTAGCACAAGGAGTTCTACCTTCCCTTGCAGAAGCCTCATGGCCTCAGGATGGATTGCCTTCGACAGGAGAACTTTCCTCATGCCAAGCCCTCCTTCGCGAGCACGGCCTTCAAGTCCAACTTTTCCTTATCCGCAAGGGGAAGGACGGGAATTCTCGGATCCCCGCCGAAATAGTGCAGCACGTCCATGGCAGCCTTGACCCCGGCAACGCCAGCTTTGCCCGCCGCGTTGCTGCTCAACTCGCGCAGGTACGCGTCCAGCTTTTCCGCCTCATCCTGCTTGCCTGCAAGGAATAGCTCCTGGAGCTCACAGCACATCTCGGGAAGATAGTTGGCGATGGAAAGGACGCCTCCGACTGCGCCCACCAGCAGGCCCTTGTAAAATTTCTCAATTGTGCCGGCCAGCACGAAAAAGTCCGCCCCTTCCGGCACAGCCTTGACGTACACCGAGATGTCCTCTTTGGAGGTGTCCTTCAGACCTGCGACGTTCGGATGAGTGGCAACAACCGAGATGAGACGGGGGGAAAGAAGGAGCCCGGCTGCGAACTTGGGGGCATTGTATAGCATGATGGGAACCGGGGACTTGTCGGCGATTAGGGTGTAATACTTTATCAGCGCGTCGTCTGTCATGAAATTCACGAAGTAATGGGGAGGCAGCACCGTAGCAAACTCGACTCCTTTGTCTGCGACCTTCTTGACAAACTCGATGGTGGCACTCGCGGATTCCCGCGCAACTCCGACCATCAGGACTTTGCCGGGTCCTTTGTACTTCTGGTACACGTCGACGATTCGAACCGACTCCTCGTCCGTCAGGCTCCGAAACTCTCCGTTGCTGCCGAGGGGGAAGAAGCCCTTCAGTTTCGTCTTGTTGTAGCGCTCGATATTCGCCCGTATCTTGTCGTAGGCAACTTTTTCATCGAGAAAGCAAGTCATGTTGGGAGGAAATACCCCCGACAACTTCTCCCGATAGCTGGTCTTCATCTGTAACCTCCTTGATGTCTGCGAGCAGGGTCAACACAAGAGCTGCTGTTGCGACGAACGGCAGAGGGTCGTCTCACAGCATGGGAAACCCTTAATTCCTATGACATCATGTTATCATAATAAATTGTCTCATGTCAATGGGAGAAAATTTGTGATAGCAATTCAATCTGGCGTGTGGGCCATCGCCTGGCGCTGGCGGAGTCAGGCAAAAGCAAGGCCTCTATGCGTCGGGATCGTGGGTAGCTGTGCTTGTAGCGCAGCGGATGGTTTTGGCAAGCGGCGTGAGGATGAGCGGGGCCGTTGCGACGGTTCCCGGATAGCCAGAAGGGATAGAGTTGCCCCGAGGAACATCAGCGAGGGAAGCAGGGTTTTCTGGGTCGCTTTGTCTTGAAGGCGGCGCTATCCGTCGGGATCTTCCAAGCCCAGCCCTTGGAGCCCCCGCCTGCCATCAACACCACCAAGTGGCGCCAGTTTTCAAATTGCCGGTATTGCGTGAGAGCCGCGCTAGAACAAGAGCTGGAAGTGAAAGCCCTTTTCCAGCTGTAACGGCTTGCTATACAAGAATGGCCGAAGCCCACGGAAGAGGCATGCATCTCTTCACACGGCGAAAAGGCCCGGCCTAATGCAGTCACCGATAGTTGTCCAGGAATCAAATCCGGCAGACGAATAAACATCGAGTGCGCAACCTTGAGCGCTAACACTCCAACACTGGCGCTCGGCTACGAAATCATATTCAAGAAAGCACACACAGCAAAAGCGTAAGTGGAACTAACGAGAGCGGCAAATACCGAAGCTCTCGTGACAGCGTGTCCGAAAGAAGCGTCGAGCAGAGCCGCAAGCCGACCCCGAGGCATCGTCACGACGCCATCCATGATGAAAAGCGGCCTCACTTGCCCTGTGCACCCCGTCGATGGTCAATGGGCTGTTCTGCTCGAACGCTTTCAGTACAAGGGGCGGGAATCTTCTTTCCTGGTACCGCAGCGCCGTCGGCCGACCATTCAGGGGTCGAACTGGATGGAATGGACCTCAGGGGGGAGAGCTCGTGATCATGTCCTTGTTGCGAACTCGAACTCCATCATGGTCATTCCGCATGTCATCGGATCAGGGACGCCTGCGATGGATCCGCAATCCCTGGGCTTCATCCTCGGCCTTATCACTGCCACGACGCGGAGGATCTTCTGCGCGGAATCATCACGGGTATCGCCCTGGAAGTGTGGGTCAACCTTGAGTGCCTCATTGCTTGCGGTCTGCCGGTCGACCGCATCCATGTGTGGGGAGGCGCTGCGCAGAGCCAAACAACCCTCGACATGCGAAGAGCTGCTTTCGGTCGCCGGGTCACTCCCCTTGAGATCGAACAGATCGCCTTTACCGGAAACGTCCAGCCACAGCAAAATCGCAAGAGAAGTGCTTTCCTCTCATTGTCCCAGAGGCCCCTCTATCGCTTCATCTCATTGTCACACGCGCGGAGTATGTGAAGCCACTTCGCATTCTACCATCGATAATGTCGCCGGTGGCAATTCCGCTGGGGGTGTTCGTGTCAACCTTTAATGCGATTCTCGATGGCTCTCGAATATTCCAAAGCAGACTCAGCTGCGCGAATCGGATCTGGAATTGGAAGCATCTCAAATGAAATGAAACCCGCATACCGTTTCTTGAGAAGAACCGAAACGATTTCTTGAAAATCAATATGGCCCATGCCGGGTGCCCTTCGGTTGCTATCGGCGAAATGGACGTGTTTGATTCGGTCGTAGTTGTCGAAGACGGCTTGGGAGATTTTAGCTTCCTCAATGTTCATATGCCAAGTGTCTGCCAGAACGCCCACTCTGGCCCTTTCATTATCTTGGAGATTTTGATCAATAAATGAGATCACATCTTGTTGCGTGTTGAAGATGTTAGTGTCAAACCTATGTAACGGCTCAATCAATACCTCAACAGATCTTGTGCCATATTCGAGACACTCTTGAATACAGCCACAGACTCTCTTTAGCGCTTCGCTTTTATGAGTTGGCGACTTGCTATCACGGTCTGGAATCTTACCAGCGATAAAGCCAATTATGATCCTTGATCGAAACGCCTCGGCGACATCAATGAGGTCCTTGAATTTTTCCACGGCCTTCGAACGGATTCTATTGTCGGCGTCGGCAAAGCTAAGGCCTTCGTCTATGTACAGCTGGCCAGTTCCAATCGCCGGTACTTCTAGATCCAGTGAAGTCAATAGGTCTCTTGTCTTAGGGATATCCAAAGCGCTAGAAGATTTAACTTGGAGTTCAACTCCATCAAAGCGCATTTCCTTGGCCTTCTTGATAGTCGACTCAAGGCCTTCTTTGAAAGCAATCTCGCCGAACTTCGTTTGAGAAACCGAGGCCACAATTGCATACTTCATAGCACCTCCCGTTGAGAACTTCCGGAATGACACCCCGGTTTTTGCCGACTGATCAAAGCGCCGACCGGCAGATCGCTTCCAAGTCCGCTTGGGTACTTGTACGCGGGTTGGCCGTAACGTTGTCGCTCTTCAGGGCTTCCGAACACACGAGCGGAATAGACGCCTCCGACAGTCCTAATTCGCCGAGGCCTTTGGGAATACCCATCTGCTTGTTCATTGAGCGAACCCGCGCAACAGCCTCTCGCGCTGCGTCTGCGTTGTTGAGCCCAGCCGTATCCACACCGAGTGCTAGCGCGACCCTGGCATATGCGCCGGGATTGGACATCAGGTTGAAGTCCATGACGTGGGGCAAAAGCACTGCGTTGCCGGTTCCGTGCGGGATCTTTATACCCCAGCTCCCGAGCGGCATCGCAAGGGCGTGAACAATACCGAGGCGGGTCGGATTCATTCCGATGCCTGCCAGTGTGCTGCCGAGCATCATCATATACCGTGCCTCGCGATCCGTGCCATTCTCTACCGCCCGTACAAGGTATTTTCCGATTAACTCGATGGCGCGGATCGTCAATGCGTCAGAAATAGGCTGGTAGGATTTGTTCGTAAATGATTCTATTGCGTGCGCGAGGGCGTCCATTCCGGTGGCCGCCGTAATGGGAGCTGGGAGAGTAATCGTCAACTCCGGATCGCAGAGAGCGGCCGAAGGAAAGACAAGATCCCCACCGATCGCCCTTTTGGTCGCGGTTGCGTCGTCCGTTATTGCTGCCCAGTAGCTAACCTCACTGCCAGTTCCAGCGGTTGTTGGAATCGCGATCACCGGCAAACCCGCCTTCTTCAACTTGTTGAGCCCTGCATACTGGATAATCGGCGGCGGATTAGAAGTGGAAAAGGCCACTGCTTTCGCCGTGTCCATGCTACTGCCTCCGCCAAGGCCCACTACGATATCGCACGACTGCGACCTTAGGAGTTCAAGGGCTCTGCCTATCGTCTCGGTGCTCGAGTCCTGCGGCACTTCTCCAAATACGACATGGCGAATCCCTCCGTTTGCGAGCACTGTCTTGACCTTTTCGACCACTCCAGCCCTTATTAAACCTGGGTCAGTCACGATCAACGCCTTGCTGCACCCGTAGGCACTCACCATGCTTGGCAACCGACCGAGCGAACCGAACCCGAATATGATACGCGTGCGGACAGCCGGAAAATCAAAAGTCTGTTCGTGATCACGTGTTTCCATCATAAAGCCTCCTGACATAGATCAGCGTCGCAGCCTGTACGATGAGGTGGCACCCGCCCCTTTCGTAGGACATTGGGTGACTCAACGCTAGCAAAGAATTACGATACTGCAACCAACGGTATGTGTCAATATAATTACATGGTATCATGCTATCATGAATTGTGTTAATACGTCCAACTTCAACATTGGTTGGGCAGACGTACAGCGTCTGAAACCGTTTTGACGAAGCCACAGGATTCTCGCGCGGGACCCATTCCTGATTCCGGAAACTGAAAGCGTTTCGGGGGCAAGGCGCATTCCGGGGATGCGCAAGGTACGCTTTCACCTGATGAGCGAGTTGTATACCTTGCGGCTGTAAAAATTCTGCTACTCGTTCCGAACCAGGCGCCTGAGGCAACATAACTGCCGCAAGGGAAGATCTGCACTGCCTTTATAGAGGCAGTCGGTCCACGATCTGCTACTGAGCTGACTTGTTGCTGGTTTCCTCTATAAAAATTGCCGGGTCGGCTCGATTGGCTTGGGCTGTAACGTTCTTGTGATTCACAATCATCCGTCACCAAACATTTTGATCCTCTCATGTTCTTATGCCTACATTCCGCACCTGCTAAACAAGTTTTTCCTGATTTTCCGGACTTAATCAGGACCTGAACAGGCTGGCCGTAACTCCCAGAAGTACCGTCTGCTGAATCTCGGAAAGAGGATCGGAGAAGGTCTTCAAGATTTTCCCCGCTTTGAGCAGCGAGCTGCGTTCTCCACGCCCGCTCAATGTGCTTTACGAACCGCAGGTGGTCCCAGTGCGAGGCTTCTGTTCTTTGCCTCAAGGATACAACGCATGGATGATTCCTCGCTTCGTCTACAAGATCGTTCACGTAAGTGATGTTATGATCAAAGCAACATCGGTCCGTGCGGTTAGCGGGTCGGTGGCAAAGCGGTAGTGTGGAAGATTAAGCGGTGCTTAAGGTTCTCTCACTACCGGGGCTGAAAGTATCCCTGGGTAGCAATAGCCCGAATCCGTGTTTAGCCCGTCCATCTGCCGTACCAACCACATGGGACCGAATCTTTGATTCGGAAAACCCAAACTGGATGGCGACAACGAACCGCCGCCATCGGATTGTGAGACTTTTTCGCAAAAGGGAGGAGAAAACGAGCTCTTATGAGTGAAGCGAAACCGTTTGGGCCTCTTGCCGACGGTTGGACGGTAAGAGCCGTATGAGTCGAGAGACTCAAATACGGTTCCGTGAGGGCGCGGGGGTCAGATTCCCCCGCGCTACTCGACGTAATATCTACGTGAAAAGCGAGCGGGCGAGCCAATGAGTAATGGAAGGTGTGAAGCATTTCCTAACACGCAAGCTCAGGCTCAAGGTAAAGGAATCCAAGAGTGCAGTGGCGCGGCCAAAGGATCGGAAGTTTCTCGGGTTCAGCTTCTTGTGTGGGGAAGTGGTAAAGAGGCGCGTTGCGCCCAAAGCCATCCTGCGCTTCAAGGAGCGGGTTCGAGAGCTGACAGGGCGGACGCGCGGAATCAGCATCGAGCGGACAATCGAAGAGCTTCGCCGATACATGATCGGATGGCGGGGCTACTTTGGATTCTGCGAGATCCCTAGCGCACTCAAGGCCCTGGAAGGATGGACCCGAAGGCGTCTACGTTGTCTGATATGGAAACAATGGAAACGCGGGACGGTTCGCTTCAAAGAGCTAAGATCGCGGGGCACTGGCATAGCCCTTGCCGCGCAAGCGGCGGGGAGCGCACAAGGCCCACGGCGACTGAGTAAGAGCCCCGCGCTGAGCTGTGCACTGCCGAATGCTTTCTTCGCCTCCCTCGGTCTCCCGTCACTTGTTACATGAGCGCTCAATCTTGCCGAACCGTCGTATGCGGATCCGCATGTACGGTGGTGTGACAGGGAAAGCCCGTGAGGGTCTACCATGTCGATCCGGAAATGATCGTGTCTTAGTCAGTTGATAGGTTGCCGCGTCGCCCGCTCTCTTCGCTGGATCTGATGGAGGTTCTGAAGCCCGCCTTGGTTCAGATGCGTGAGAAAGCTGGCGATATTGCAGTCTCGACGGTCGTTACGAATCGTGGTGCTCGAAACCTCGCAACTGCAGCGGCCTGGCCGCAGGACTCACGATGACGGCCAGCCTCTTTCTCGGACGAACAAGCGCCCATTCAACGGTGTAGAGCCAACTCATTTCGTTGACTTCCCATCCCGTTTTGTCTCAATTTCTCACTTTGCAAAGAACTTGCGAAAAATGGTATTGGGGTAGAGTAGATAAAAAGTTCAACCAAAAGCGGAATCGCAGAAGCTGAGCGCTTCATCTCTGTGTTGCGCCTCCTGCGGCCACTGGGAGTCTTCATTGAAGATCAGTGCTTGCAAACCCAGGAACCTGCAGGAAAGTCCATAAAACTCCCGCTTTGATCCATTCGTTGGTAAGGAGCTTAGTGGTAACGTACAGGCCTTGACCTCTAGCAAACGAACGGAGCATCTGAGTGCAAGAGCGGCTGGACATAAGGTCCGTGACAAAGACGTACGGGTCCGTAACTGTACTGAATGACATTTCATTTTCAGTTAAGCCCGGGGTCGTGCATGCTCTGATTGGTGAGAACGGGGCTGGCAAGTCTACGCTCGTCAGGCTGATTACCGGGATGGAGCGCGCAGACACGGGAGAGTTCATTCTGGACGGGTCGCCCTGTGACTTCGGCACCACGGTTGACGCTCGGCAGGCAGGGGTAACGGCTGTCTATCAAGATACGAAGCTCTTTCCCCACATAGATGTTGCTGAAAACATCTTCATGGGCATTTATCCGCGCAATGCCCTCGGGTTGGTCGACAGACGGAGGATGTATGCGGAAGCGGCGCGGATGCTCAAGGAACTGGGCGTCAACATCGATCCTCGCTCTTCGCTTGTCCACCTTACTTTGGCCGAAGTTCATTTTGTCGAGATCGTGCGGGCATTGTGCGCCAATCTGCGAGTGCTTATTCTGGATGAGCCCACTGCCTCCCTGACGCCCGCCGAGACGGACCGCTTCTTTTCTATCATCCAGTCGGTCACCTCCCGCGGTGTGTCGGTGATCTTCATCTCCCATCGGCTCAAGGAGGTTCAGTGTATCTCGGACTATATCACCGTCCTGCGCGACGGTGAGCACGTCATCACTGCGCCTGCTGAGGAGATGACAGAGAACGACATCGTTCACCACATGGTCGGACGCGACTTCTCCTCTATGTTTACGAGGATGACAGCTCCTGTTGGTGGGCGGCCGAGGCTGGAAGTGCGCGGTCTCTGCTTGCCGGGATACTTCGAGGACATTAGCTTTTCTATCCGCGATGGTGAGATCGTCGGTCTTGCGGGACTGGTCGGGGCGGGCCGGACGGAAATCGCCGAGGCGATCTTTGGAATACGCCCCCCTTCGGCGGGCACGGTGGTCGTTGACGGCGTGGAAACCAGACCCAAGAGCGCTGCCGAGATGGTTGGCCTGGGTCTGGCCTACGTTCCTGAGGATCGGGATGCACACGGGCTGGTCGCCGAGATCGGTGTAGCAAGAAACATATGTCTGGCCGCGATGGAAAGGGTTTCCTCTACGGGATTGATCCACCACTCATCGGAGACCATATTTGCAAAAGGATACGCCCAAGACTTCGAGATCAAGTCCTCCACCCTGGACAGTCCGGCGGCCAACCTCTCTGGTGGAAACAGACAGAAGGTCGTCCTGGCAAAATGGCTTGCAACGGTTCCCAAGATCCTCATCCTCGACGATCCCACGCGGGGAATAGACATCGGAACCAAGTCGCTCGTGCATCAACGCGTGGCGGAAATTGCCTCCGCCGGATATCCGATCCTCTTCATATCTTCGGACTTCACCGAGATACTGGCCATGTGCGACAGAATTCTTGTCGTCGCGAGCGGCAGAATCGTCGCTCAATTCGATAGAAACGATGCAACGCAAGACAAGATCTCGCGCGCAGCCGCCGTGGGAGCGGTCGGCAGAGGGGAGGCAGCCATGCAAGTTGCTTCGGGAGGGTCCTATGACCGCTGAAGCTGAGCGGTTGTCGATCCGGAGTGTCAGCAAGAGCTTCGGGCCGGTCCGCGCTGTACGAAACGTTTCCTTCTCCATCGAAGCGTGCACCATACACGCGCTGGTAGGAGAAAACGGCGCGGGGAAATCCACGCTGGTCAAAATGATCACAGGCATGCTGCCGCCGGACTCAGGGGAGATCCTGCTTGACGGGCGGGTCTGTAAGTTTTTCACACCACTGGATGCACGTCGAAGTGGCATCACGGCAGTCTACCAGGATCCCAAACTCTTTCCGCACCTCGATGTGTCGGAAAACATCTTCATGGGATTCCAACCGCGAAACATGTTCGGACTGGTAACCAAAAGACGCATGTACACCGAGACCGAACGCATGCTGGGAGAACTCGGGGTCGAAATCGATCCTCGCGCCCTCCTCGCAGGGAGATCAGTAGCGGAGATCCAGTTTGTAGAGATCATCAGGGCAATGTGCGCGGACCTTCGTCTCCTCATTCTGGACGAGCCCACGGCGTCTCTGACCCCCGCTGAAGCCGATCGGCTCTTCGCCGTGGCCAATTCGGTCAAGCAACGCGGCGTTTCGGTATTATTCATCTCCCATCGTCTTGACGAGGTGCGACGAATCGCCGACCAAGTGACCGTAATGAGGGATGGGGAGTGTATTGTGACAGCCCCCGCCGCTGACATGACGGAAGCCGACATGGTTCGACACATGGTGGGCCGCGAGCTCACATCCTTCTTTGTCCGGAGGGAATCGCGGGCAGCCGGCGCAGTCAAGTTTGAGGTAAAGAATCTCTCGCTTCCGGGCATGTTCGAAAATGTAAGCATGTCGGTGCGCGCTGGGGAGATCGTCGGGCTGGCGGGTCTAGTCGGGGCCGGCCGTACAGAGATCGCAGAGTCGATTTTTGGTATAAGACCGCCGAAATCCGGAACGGTCGTTATCGGCGGCGTCGAGCTGAAGCCGTCGAGCCCTAGACAAATGCTGCGAAAAGGCGTGGCATACATCCCCGAGAACCGGGACGACAACGGGTTGATCGTAGAGTTGAGCATCGCTTGCAATATCTGTCTTGCCGTGCTCGACCGGCTCGGACCCTGGGGTTTCATTGGCCGATCCTCTGAATCCAGGTTTGCCAAGCCTTTTGCTGACGACTTCGAGATCAAGACACCGAGCCTCGACGCGCTGGCGGGCAGCCTATCGGGTGGCAACAGACAGAAGGTTGTGCTTGCAAAGTGGCTGGGCTCCGAGCCCAAAGTGTTTATTCTGGATGAACCGACACACGGCATCGATGTCGGGACTAAGTCGCAGGTGCACCAACGCGTCTCAAAGCTGGCGGAAGCGGGTTACCCCGTGGTTCTCATCTCGTCGGACCTTCCGGAAATACTCGCCATGTCCGATCGGATACTCGTGGTGGCGTCAGGAAGGATCGTCGCAGAGTTCTCACGCGCTGAAGCGACTCAGGAAAAAGTAATGATGGCAGCTTCACGCAGCCCATTGTTAGTGGGCGCCGGGGAGGAGCGGCCGTGATCGCAAACACAAACTCAGCACTCGCGCGTCGCATTTCAACGACCCTGTCGCGCAACACGCTGCGTCTTCGGGTTTTCAGCGTCCTGCTGTCGCTAGCCGCGATGCTCGCCGTGTTTGCGCTCACCACGACGAACTTCCTGACCCTTCAGAACCTCAAGGTCATCGCTTTCAACGCGTCTCTTCTGACGATGGTCGCCTGCGGCGAGTCAATTGTGGTCATCACTCGGAATCTCGATGTTTCCGTGGGATCGATAATTGGTTTTTCCGGCTTCATTACAGCAATGTTTGCTGCGGCCCATCCGCATGCTGGGCCGCTTATAATTGTCGTAGCTGTAGGGATCGGCTTTGTCCTGGGCCTTGTCAACGGCACGATCGTCGCATACGGCCGGGTACCTTCCATCGTTGCCACCTTGGGGACGCTCTCCATCTTCCGCGGTTTTACCTACATCGTGGGGAAAGGCGTCGAGTTGCCGTCATCGTACCTGCCTCGGTGGATGACCAACGGGGCGGAAGCAACAGTGCTCGGGGTTCCGTTTGTCGTCCTTGTCGCGCTGCTCGTTGTCTTGGCGATGGCGTTCATTAGCCGGCGCTTTCCGATCATGCGGCGCGTATACGCTGTGGGGTCCAATCCGGGGGCGGCCGTGTTCTACGGCTTGCGCGCAAATCGAGTCGTCCTTTTTGCCTACGCCGCCTGCGGCGCGCTTGTTGGGTTTGCCGCCTTCTTCTACATCTCACGCGTTGGGACGATCTCGGTCATTCTAGGGCATGACTGGGAACTGATGGCCTTGGCCTCGGTGGTTCTCGGAGGTGTAGCAACAACCGGCGGATCAGGAAGCATTATTGGCGTCCTGTTCGGCGCTCTAATGCTTTCAACTATCGATAATGGCCTCGTGTTGGCTCACGCTCAGGAGTATTGGAGGATGTTCATCCAAGGGTTCGCAATTGTGGGCGCGATCGCCCTTGACGCGGGCATCGAGCGCAGAATCATGGCCATTTTCAGAAACCAGAGGGTGTAGGAAACCGAACTACGATGAAAGACACATTCGTCGGAGACCTTTTGAAGCCAAAGGCGTTGGGAAACCCAACGGCAATGAGACAGACATTTGCAGAATATCGCTGGGAATTCGTCATCGCAGTCATGCTCGTACTGGCGGCAGTGTGGGCCACCACGCTTTCACCATATTATCTCAGTTTGGATCAACTTTTATTCTCCTCTCGCAATCTTGTCTTCACCGGAATCATGACGCTCGGTTTAGCGTTCATCATCCTGACGGGAGAAATGGATCTCTCGCTGCCGTCCATCCTGGCAGTCTGCACGGTATCGCTGGCCAAGGCGTCTCAGGCGAACTTGCCACTTCCTGTAGCTCTGGCCGGCATCACTGTCATTGCACTTATGATGAGTGCTTTTAACGGCTTCCTCGTTGCCAAGCTCCGGCTCCCTGCCCTCCCGGTCACGCTTGGAACAATGGGCGCCTACCGTGGCGTGGCCTTTATTATTGGCTCCAACGTCGGATATACGGGATTCAACAATACCTACAAGTGGCTGGGCACCGCTACTGTGGGTACCTCCCCGCTTCCGGTCATGCTGCTCGTGTTGGTCGGCTGCGTCGCCATCTTCTGGGTGCTTATGCACTACACGACGTTCGGAAGGCGATGTTTCGCCATCGGAAACAACTCCGCTGCAGTGACCTATTCAGGCATCAATGTCGCCCGGACCAAGATTGGAACATACATGCTGGGCGGCCTTACCGCCGCGATGGGCGCTTGGATATTCATCGGACAGTTTGGTTCTTCCCGCGGCGATAACGCGAACGGCGTGCTCCTAGGAATGATCACGGCCGTCGTGCTTGGGGGCGTGGATATTAACGGAGGACGCGGAAAAGTGCTTGGAGTCCTCCTCTCAATGCTCTTTATTTGGACGCTGAGGAACGGAATGGGCTTGGCAAACATTGCGGGCCCTATCGAGCAGTTGATCATCGGAGTTCTCCTCGTGACGGGAGTGCTCGTTTCGAACCTCACAACTCGGGGCAACTGGAGACCCCGTACGCGGAAAAAGGTGATTGCGGGGCCGTCGGCTCCGTAAGGAATTTTCGATAGGAGGTTTCTTATGATGAAAAGGGGTTTGGCTATCCTCGCAGTGCTGGTTGTAGTCGCCTCAGTGGCGACGGCGGCACCCCTTCGGATTTTCATGAATCCGAAGTTTACTGGATTGTCCTACTTCCAAAGGTGCGCGCTGGGTGCAGGTGACGCAGCCAAGTTGCTAGGTGTTCAGTTCACCTACACCGGCTCTGAACAGCCTGATGTCCAGCTTCAAGTGCAGGCACTGGAGAACATCGTCTCTCAGAAGGCCGATGCGATCATCTGCTCCGCAATCGACCTCAATGCGTCTGCACCCCCGCTTCGCACCGCCAGGTCAAAGGGCATTAAGGTCGTCACCTATGATGCCGACAGTGCGGTCGACTCTCGCGATTTTTTCTGCAACCAGATGGATTATGAAAGCGCGGCACGCGCCGAACTCGACTGTGCGCTGTTGGACTCTCCCGAGGGCGGAGAGATCGCTTTCATTGCGGCGACACCGACGAGCCCGAACCACATGGCCCATTTCAACATCGCGAGCCAGCTCGTCAAGACTGACCCTAAGTACAAGAGCTTGAAAATCGTCGCCCTGCAGTTCGACAACGACGATGAGGCACAGAGTGTTCAGGTTGCCACTAACCTCATGCAGGCTTTTCCAAAGCTAAAAGTGATTATTTCTTCCGCCACCCCCACGGTTCCTGGGGCATGCCGCGCCATCGAAGAACTCGGAAAGCAAGGACAGGTATTTGCTACGGGAGTCGCCCTGCCGTCGACTATCAAGCAGTACCTCAAAGACGGTTCACAAAAGGCTTTCTTCATTTGGGACCCGTACTGGCTGGGCTACATGTCAATGTATGTGGCCAAGGACGCTGTAGACGGGACGCTCAAAGCGGTCCCTGGCTCCAAGGTCGATTGTGGAAAGGCCGGACAGTTCGTAGTCGGCAAAGACGGGGAAATAGTGTACGGCAAGGCGCTGTTCTTTACCCCGGAGAACATTGATCAGTACAACTTCTAGGCCGCCGCTGTAGTTCCAGAGGCCTCCGTCTTCTGACGGAGGCCTCATTCCAGATGTGTCGGGCATGTTCATCACCTTTGGCCACGGCCCAGTGACTTTGCAGCGTATTGGCGAGTAAGGCCGCGACGGCTGCAACTTCGATGGGGACCGAGCCATCCACCTGTCAGAGTTCAGATGGTTTCGAAAAGAGTTTTCAGTTTCTGGTAGTTGGCCAGTGATTGCGCGACATTCGTGTGCAACTGCCGGGGGATATAGTCCTGGCGGGGCCTTTGATTGGGATAACTGACAGACAGGTAGTACTTGGGGCCATGGCCCGGGCCTTGGGTACACTTGCAACAAGGCTTTCCACAGGGGAGGTAGCGTTCGACGAGAGAGCCGCGGAGGATGCGTGGGTCGAAGAAAGCCACCCGTGTGAGGAGGGACATTCTTTTTCTGCGTAAGAACGCGCTCGATTTGTAATAAACTGTTCCGACAGTGTATGATCTCTATACATCTGTCAACCCTCTTACCAACTCCCACAGGACCCGAAGGCGTCTACGCTGCGTGATCTGGAAACAGTGGAAACGCGGAAGGGTTCGCTTCAAGGAACTGAGATCAC
>Ga0326727_10007771_pt1 | contig 27911 bp, 28 predicted proteins | sample MB2enrmetagenome_FD_207643 | JGI IMG/M metagenome (GOLD analysis project Ga0326727, IMG submission 207643) | Lab enriched peat soil microbial communities from McLean, Ithaca, NY, United States - MB29MY | ecosystem: Environmental > Terrestrial > Soil > Wetlands > Peat | place: USA: New York...
TTGAACGGAATCGGCTTCATGACGTCATCCTTTTCAACGCCTAGAGATAGACATTTTTGTCCTGACGGTCCGTGGATTCGAAAGAAGGGGGTCTGTAATGAAGGAATCTGGAGGCGCAAGACTACAACTCGTTTGCAAAATCCTTATTTTGATTTCGGGCATGCTTTTGTTCCTCTGGTTGCCCACGATACCCACCGCGCGGGCGATTCCCTATTTTGCCCGCAAGTATGAAACGTCCTGCTCGACCTGTCACAACAATTACCCTGAGCTCAACGATTTCGGGTTGGTGTTTAAGAAAAACGGATGGAAGTTTCCTAAAGACGACGAGACTTACGTCAAACAACCCCCGGTGCTCTTGGGCGCGCCCGCGCAGCGCCAGATCTTTCCCAAGGTGATTTATCCCGGCGAGTTGCCCGCAACGATTCCCGTGTCCTTTCGCTACAGTGGAAGTTTGGCTTACAACAGCAAGCAGCCGGCCGACCTGGGAGTCCTGCCGCGGACGGATCTGTTCGAACCCAACACCTTCACCGTCATCGGGGCCGGCACGCTCGGAGACACTTTCTCCTTCTGGATCGATGACGATATTTCGACCGGAGGTTACGGCGCCGACGGCGGGCTGGGCGACGGCTACCTGAGGGTCAATGACCTCGGACATTACATCGGGCTGCCCGGGCAGCTATTGAATCTCCGGGTCGGCCAGTTCGAGCTGGACCTGCCGTTCACGCAAGCCCGCACCGTCAATCTCAGCGACTACGACGTTTATGATCAGGCCGCCATGGCCGGCTCCCTGGGGACAACGAGCAATCCGTTCACCTTGGGAGCCCCTCAACGAGGTTTTGAAATCGGGGGCTATGCCGATTACTGGAATTTCACCTGGTCGGTAGCCGCAGTCAACGGCTCCAATGACGCCCCGGCTACAAGGAATTTCAAGGATGTCTACGCACGGGTTTCGCAGCAGTTCAACCTTGACCGGGATCGTGCCTCGCGCAAAGAGGTCCAGGCTGCAGGACCCACAGGCCCGCACAATCACACGTCCATCAGGGTGGGCGGTTTCTATTACTACGGCCGCAACGCTCTCAATGCAGACCAGATCGCCTACCCGGGTTTCGGCACCATTCATGAACCGTTCTACCGGGTGGGCGGGGACCTGCGTTTCCGCTGCGGGGACAGATTCGAAATTTACGGATTGATGATGTACGGGCGCGATCAGAACCTCATCCCCGACACGGACTCGGGATTCCTGCTCCCCGGGCCTCCGGTGACTTTCACCGGGGGATTCGTTCAGGCGCAGTATTGGTTCTATCCGTGGCTGATCGGAATCATGCGTTACGACGGGGTGAATTCACCGACCGATTTTCTGAACGACGTGTCACGCTACAACACCCGCAACCGCTTTTCGCCCGGGCTGCAGGTGCTGGTTCGCGCCAACATCAAAGCGCTGTTTGAATATCAATACAGCTGGGAAAGACCGTCGGGCAATGCTGTGGATCCTTTCTACAGGGCGAACAGTTTTCTCGCCGGAATCGATTTTGTTTTCTGAGCCCGCAAGAAGCCCATCCACTTAGGGAGAGAGACCAATGAGATTTTCAAATTTGACACTTACCGCATTCACGCTGACACTGCTTTCCCTTTTCGTCGGCACCGTAACGGCAGGCGAAATCAAGGGGACCGTGACAGCTCAAGGGATGCGGTCGCCGGAGGGAATTGTCTGTTACATCGACGCGATTCCCGGCAAGACCTTTCCGCCTCCCCAGGAGCACGCGGTGATCGATCAGAAGAAACTGACTTTTATCCCGCACATTATGGCTGTCGTCAAGGGGGCGACCGTTGATTTCCTGAACAGCGATTCCGTTGGGCACAATGTTTATTGGCCTTCGGTCGGCGGCAACAAGAAATCGGCTCACAACCTGGGGACCTGGCCGCAAGGGGTGAAAAAATCGTTCACTTTCGACGAGCTCGGGGCCGTCCCTCTGCTCTGCAACGTCCATCCGGAAATGTCGGCGTATATTTTCGTTGCCCCGACACCCTACTTTGCCGTCACGAATGCGCAAGGGGAATACGCGATCAAGGATGTGCCGGCCGGCAAATACACGCTGAAGACTTGGAGTGAACAGGGCAAACCGACGGAACAGCCGGTTGAGGTCTCCGCAGGCCAGACTTCTGCGAACCTGACCATTCACCGGTAGGGAGAGGCGGAAGTTGGTGGCATTGATCAGAACCAAAGTCGTCGACCTCGACTGGTTGGAGTCCAATTTCCCGTGCATGCGGGCATGTCCGGTTCACACCGAAGCGGGCCGGTACGTCGCAGCCATCGCCGAAGGCCGGTATGAAGAGGCCTATCGGTATGTCCGCCATCCCAACCCCATGGCATCGATCTGCGGGCGGGTCTGCGGCCACCCCTGCGAGACGGCGTGCAGGCGAAAGGAACTCGATGCGCCGATTTCCATCCGCGCCCTGAAGCGTTTTGTCACGGAGCGCCACGGGCCGGAAGCGCGGCATCCGGTCGAAATGTATCCCGGCCGGCCCGGCATCACCCGGACCGACAAAATTGCCGTCATCGGCGCGGGGCCGGCGGGTCTTTCAGCGGCGCACGACCTGGCCCTGCTCGGCTACCCGGTCACCCTGTTCGAGGCGGCCCCGGTTCCGGGCGGGATGCTCCACCTGGGAATTCCGGAGTACCGCCTGCCCCGCGATGTTATCCAGGCCCAGGTCCGGGAAATTCTGGATCTGGGACCGGAGCTGCGGCTCAATCAGCGGCTTGGCTCCGACTTTTCACTGTCCGATCTTCGGGCCCGGGGATTCAAGGCGATCCTCTTCGCTTTCGGCCTTCATCGCAGCCGCGAGCTCTCGATCCCTGGCAACGAGTTGGACGGCATCATCAAAGGAATCGATTTTCTGCTGAATGTCAATCTCGGGTACCGGTTTGCCATCGGGAAGCGGGTCGTCGTCATTGGCGGCGGGAATGTCGCCATCGACGTGGCCCGTTCCGCCATGCGTCACCGGCCGGACGAGGAGTCTCCCGACAGGCTCACCGAAGGCGAACTGCACGTCGCGATGAATGAGCTGATGGATGTGACCCGGAGCGCTTTGCGCCTTGGAGCCCGGGATGTGCATTTGGTCTGCCTTGAATCTCGAAGCGAAATGCCGGCTTTCGAAGATGAAGTCGGGGAAGCCTTGCTCGAAGGGATCCGGATCCACCCATCGCTCGGGCCCGTAAGATTCGTGGGAGAACGCGGCAGGGTGGTCGGTCTCGAAACCGTGCGCTGCGCCTCCGTGTTTGATGCCGCGCACCGCTTCAATCCCGTCTTTGAGCCTGGGACTGAAAGCGTCATTCCCTGCGACACCGTGATCCTCGCCATTGGCCAGGCTTCGGACCTGTCCTTTCTCGCCCCCGAAGACGGGATCGAGGTCACGCGCCAGGGCACGGTCAAAATCGATCCGGACACAATGATGACGACGGCCCCCGGGGTTTTTGCAGCCGGGGACATTGCCTTTGGCCCCCGCCTGATCATCAGCGCGACCGCAGACGGGAAGAAAGCGGCCGCAGAGATCGACCGTTACCTGCAGGGGCCGGCGTGGCAGCCCAAACCATTCCGGGTCGAGATCACCGTGATCGATCGCCACACCATGCCCGGGAACTACGATGAGTATTCGCGGCTGACGATCCCGGTCGTCCCTCTCGACCGGCGCACGGGGATTACCGAGGTCGAGGAAGGCTATACGGAGGAGCAGGCGAGGCGGGAGGCCGCGCGCTGTCTCGAGTGCTGGATCAATACGATTTTCGAAGGGAATGAATCGGACGGGACCGAATGCATTCTCTGCGGCGGCTGCGTGGATGTGTGTCCGGAGAACTGCCTCAGTCTGGTCCCGCTCCGGGACGTTATCATTTCGGAAGAGGTCAAGCAGCGACTGGCGGACACGGACCTGCCCGACCGGGAGGGCTCGGTGATGGTCAAGGACGAAACTATTTGCATCCGTTGCGGTTTATGCGCCGAACGCTGTCCCGTCCACACGATCACGATGGAAGCTTACGAAGTTTTTGAAGGCGCGGAGGGAGGACTGGCATGAAACAGCCCGGCACGGCGGGCGCGATGGACAGGCGCGATTTCTTGAACGGGGTTGCGACAGCGGCTCTTGCGGCCGCAGCCGCCGGAGCGGCCGTCGTCACCATCGAGTATCTTTCGCCCAACGTATTGTTCGAACCGCCGACAAGTTTCAGGATCGGAGTCCCGGAAAACTACGTGATGGACTCCGTCACTTATTTCCCGGAGCAGCAGGTGTACATCGTCCGGGGCCCCGCAGGCTTTGTGGCGATGACCGCCATTTGCACGCACCTCGGCTGCATTACCCAGTGGAATCCGAGCCTTGACAGAATCGACTGTCCCTGCCACGGCAGCCAATTCAGGAGGGACGGGAGCGTGGAGCATGGGCCCGCGCCGGGCCCGCTCCAGCATTTCAGCATTCGACTCATGCCCGACGGCAACCTTATGGTCGACAAGCTCGAGATTGTCCCAACAAACCAGGCACTCAAAGTCTGAGGAACCTATGGCCGCCCCCTCCCTTCAATCCGCGATCGCAAGACTGCGCGGCAGTCGCGCATGGCAATCGATTTTCCGGCGTGAGCGCGCGCTCACCAACCGGACCCGAAGCCGTGCCATCTTCGACAATCTCTTCCTGCACGTCCTCCCCGTGAAGGTGCGGGATCAGTCGCTCCGGGTGCGGGCGACTTACTACATGGGGTCCTTCTCCCTGTTTTTGTTCCTGGTGCTCACGGTGACGGGCATCCTCTTGATGTTCTATTACCATCCGGCCGTGCCGCAGGCGTACACCGACATGAAAGACCTTCGCTTCGTCGTCGCGAACGGAGTCTTTCTCAGGAACCTGCACCGCCTGGCGGCGCAGCTTATGGTCGTTACCGTTTTCTGGCACATGTTCCACGTTTTTTACCGGGGCGGGTACAAGCCGCCCCATGAATTCAACTGGGTCGTCGGCGTCGCGCTGCTCCTTCTGACCCTGTTTCTCAGCTATACGGGATACCTGCTTCCATGGGACCAGTTGGCATTCTGGGCCATCACGGTGGGGACCAACATCATTTCTTATGTTCCGTTCATGGGCCAGCCCGCCCGGTTTCTTTTGCTGGGCGGGCATGTGATAGGCGAAAATGCACTGCTGCGCTTCTTCGTGCTTCACTGCGTTATTCTTCCGCTGGCCACAGCCCTATTGATCGCGGTCCACTTCTGGCGCATCCAGAAGGATGGCGGACTGACCGTTCGGGAAGACTATGAGCGAAAAGAAGGGTTATGAAGCCGGGTTCGGCTCGGATGTCTCCAAAGATCCGGTCCGGATCGTTTTCATCACGAAAAAGACTTCGGCTAAAGTCAAAGGGGCGATCCGGCAGCAGGTCATGTCTTACCCGCATGTCGTCGTGCGGGAAGCGATCGCCTTCATGCTTCTCAGCATTGTTCTCGTGGTGATCGCGCTCTTTTGGGATGCGCCTCTCGAACAGGTGGCCAATCCGCTCGTGACCCCGAATCCGGCGAAGGCTCCGTGGTACTTCCTCGGGCTGCAGGAGCTGCTGCACTACTTTCCGCCCGTCGTCGCCGGCGTCTTGATCCCGCTTCTGGTCGTCATTGCCCTGGTCGTGGTCCCCTACTTCTACATCAACGTCGAGGGTGCCTCCCTTTGGGCGGCCGGGGGGCGGCGCCGACTGTGGTTTTTTGCATTTTCCGTGCTTGTCGTCCTTATTTTTTTTGCGGCTTACGAAGCGTGGACGGTGCTTGTGCCTACCGTGCTTCTATCAGGACTGGCGCTTTCAGCCTTTTTTATCCCACCGGGACGGGGGCGCCTGGCGGATTTTCTCAGGTCGCGCGCGCTTCCCTGGTGGCTCATGACCTGGTTTATCGTCATGGCGCTCGTTTTGACGACCATAGGAACTTTTTTCCGCGGCCCCGGCTGGTCCTGGGTACTGCCCTGGAGATAGTATGGCCCATGAGGAAATGGGAAGGATATCCAACAGGCTGCGTCTGGGCTTTGCGCTCTGCTCTGTGGTCTTTCTGGGGGTGATGGCCATTTCCCCGTTGAGGGACCAGCTCCGCGAATGGAAGCACTACAAAAGATCCTATGTGACTTTCGCCGAGAATCGACCTGAAACCAGGAGATTGCTGGCCGACTTTCATCCGGGGCTGGATCAGATCTGGCTGCCGCAGTGGGGCGTTACGGACCGCTGCATTACCTGCCACCAGGGGATCGATCAGCCCAGCCTGGCGGATGCCGCCACGCCCCAGCCGTTCCGGGCCCATAGCGTGATTGCGCATCGAGCCACCGAATGGGGATGCGTCGTCTGCCATCAAGGCCAGGGCCTGGCCACGGAGACCGCAGAGGCTCACAAGGCAACCCTCGGGTGGGAGAAACCGCTTGTGCCGACGAGCTACATCCAGGGCTCCTGCGGCGTCTGTCATCATCCGGATATCCCCGAAACACCGAGGCTCAACCGCGGCCGAGAGGTGGTGACGGACCTCAACTGCATAGGATGTCACAAGCTCGAGGCCAGGGAGCGCCCCGCAATGCTGGGCCCCGATCTGACGAATATAGGGAACAAGACCAGCCCGGAATGGATCTTTAAGTGGCTGAGGGACCCGCGCACGACCACCGACGCCAATGGAAACGTGACCGTCAACGGTTACGAAAATGAAGAAGAACCCCGCATGCCCCGTTTCCGCCTCAGCGATTCTGAACTGAGGGCCCTTTCCGTTTTCGTAGGGACTCGAAAATCCAAAGCCATCGAGGCCTATCGATTTGATGCGCGCGTCCTGGCTTCCTGGGAGAACAAGCCCGATGTGGCCGATCAGGGTGAAACTCGTTTCCGGCAGATGTTCTGCAGCACCTGCCATCCGCTCGCCGTGGTGCGAGGCGGGGAGACCAAAATCATCGGCGGCGACATCGGGCCCGAACTGACGAAGGTGGGGAGCAAAGTTACCGCCGATTGGCTTAGGTTCTGGCTAAGGAATCCCCAAGCCTATCTCCCGCAGGCCCTCATGCCTCGTTACGGCTGGTCCGACGAAGATCTCTACAAGGTATCCCGCTACGTCATGGATCGATTGACGGACGCGGACCTGCTCGCGAATGTGCCCAAGCTCGCCCCTCTCGAAACCGATGTGGACGTCGGAGCGCGGCTTTTCCAGGAGAAAGGCTGCTCGAGCTGCCATGTCACGAGCGGGATAAAGATCCAGCTGGATTTCGGGCCGGACCTCTCGGCCGAGGGAGCTAAAACGGTTTCGCAGCTGGATTTCGGCAGCTCGAAAATGCCCCGGACGCTGATCGCCTTCATGGAGGCCAAGATCTCCAATCCTCTTTCGGTCAATTCAAGTGCCCGGATGCCGCAATATGTTTTCAAGCCAAGCGATCTCGAGGCGGTGACGACGGCGGTACTCGGCATGAAGGGGGCCCAGTCCACACCGGGGATTGCGGCCCTGGTGATTGAGGCGGCTTCGCCCTCGTATCACCCGGCCGGAGACTTCGGGAAGATTTATGAGCGTTACAAATGCTACGTCTGCCACAGATTCGCAGGCTACGGGGGGGCGCTGGCGCCGGACCTGTCCTATGAAGGGAGCCGCGCCCAACGCCGCTGGATTGAGGATTTTCTCAAGAACCCCCAGACGCTGCGGCCGACTCTCACGTTCCGCATGCCCCAGTTCAATGTGACGGACCAGGAGGCAGGCATTCTCGCGGATTATCTCGGCGCGGTGTTCCAGACGCCTCTGCTCGATCTGTCCGCACCGCCCCAGGGTCCATGGACGGCGGATGAGGTCGCGGCGGGCAAACAACTCTACGAAGTGCGCTACCAATGCCAGTCGTGCCATACGATCGGAGCTACAGGAGGGTACGTGGGTCCGAACCTGGTCAATGCCGGAAACTGGCTCAATGCCGCGTGGATTCGAGGCTGGCTCGAAAACCCCCAAGCCCTTGTCCCCGGCGCGCTCGAGCCCCGCAGGGCGTTTACGCCCGAGGAAATCCAGGCTCTCACCGCTTACCTTCTCTCGCAGAAGCAGCGATCTCGAGGAGGGCCGCAATGAAATGGCGGGTCGTTTTATTGATCGGTGCGATCGCAGCTTTCGGTCCACTGGAGGGCTGCCGCAGGAAGCCGCCGGCCTCGGAAACGAAGCCGGCTGAGAACGCCTACGGCGCCGAACCGGATTGGAACGATCCACTCCAGACCATTCCGCTCAATTACGAGCAGACGCAAGGTCAGCGGATCTTTTACGCAGACTGCGTCTGGTGCCATGCAAGCTCGACGCCGGCCGGTCCGTCGAACATGTCCAACTTGAAACCGGTCCCGCCTCTCGGCAACGACGGCGCGGCTCTCAATGGCCTGAGCGACGAATTTCTTCAAAACCTCATAACGCTCGGGGGAGGCGCCATGTCAAAATCAGCGATGATGCCCCCCTGGGGCATGACGTTGAAACCGGAGGACATTCGAGCGGTCATCGCTTTCCAGCGTGCGATCAGTCAGCCGCCCTATCACCCCTCCGCCCGGCCCAGGTCTCAGTATTCGGAGAAATAGAGATGACGCTCACGAAAATAAGCCCTCTTGGGAAAATGTTCTTCCCTGCTCTCGTCGCGGCGAGCGCGCTCCTAGGCTTGTGGCCGCCTCGCGTGCTTGCCCAGGTGAGCCCCGCCGAAATAAAGAATCCCGGGCTGAAAAAACTCGAACAGACCTATCTCCCGGACCTCGTCGCCCTTAACCAGTCCATATCGGGGATGAAATTCCCCTTCGGGCTGTCGCTCGATCGCCACGTGGGCCTCGATCCCAAGGACCAGGTCGGCGCCGACACGCGCGGTCTGGAATTCGTCATCTTTCACGAGCGCGAACTCCTGAAGCTGAGCGCCAACTACAATGCTGCATTCCGCAGCGACACGCTGACGGCAAACCAGCGCGCAAACCGGGTGCTCGGCGAAGTGATCCGGCCCGTGCTCGGCCTGTTGCCCCATCATTTCAGCACGGATGCTCCTTTCGATGGGTTCGGTTTTGAGATCGCCTATCACGTGCTGACCCGCAACCGGGGCTATGCGTACGAAGGGAAAGAAATCCTGGTCGCGGTCTTCGATAAATCCGACGGGCTCCGGTTCGCAGGCTTGACCGACGAGGCCGCCGAGCAGGAGATTCTGAACCGCTCCGACATTTATCTGAATGGGGACCCCTTCGGTCTTGCGCTCAACTCGAGGGCTCCGCTCGATATCGAAGCCTTGGTGCGGCGCCCCGCCCAGAAGCATTCGGACTCCCGTCGCAGTGAAAGCGCGCAGCCGGACTCGGCTCCGGCCGGGCCCATCGTAGCGCCGGGAGCGGGAGTATCCCCCAATCTCGAAGCCCTGACGAAGAAGTACCAGTCCGAACTCGACAGCCTGAGCCGGGAGGGGAGCAAACTTCACTTTGTGGATTATGCCCCGCCATCATTCATCCTTGTGGGCGGCGAGGCGGCGCTCGAGGCGACCTTGCGCAATCCCGAGGGTTTCGATCGGGATTCCACCTCCATTTACAGGCGGGCGGCCCGCGCCTTTGATCTTTTTCTGGCCCGCGAGCTGCGGTCCATTCTGGCGAAAGTCCCGGAAACCCCTGATTTCACCGTTTTGGCCTGCAGCGTCGTCAATGAGCTCACCTCAGCCAAATCCGACAAGTCTTCGGAAGCGATCGAGTTTGTTCTCCCTCTGAAAGAGGCCAGACAATTTGCCGCGGCGGAAATCACCAGTCAGGATTTGATCAACAGGAGCATGGTGCTGGTCAACGGCGTACGGATTGCCTTGAATCTCGCCAGTGCGGAGTAGAATCCCTCCCGGCCCCCATCATTTAAACAGCTGCGGAGCAAACTCGTTCAGGTAGTTGCGCCAGTTTATCCAGGTGTGCCCGCCGCCGCTCTCCCGGTAGACAGGAGAAAATCCGTGTTTCTTGAGCATCTCCACCGTGGCCTTGGTCGTCGTCACCAGGAAATCCTCCGATCCCGTCGCAAACCAGAGAAGCTTCAGGTCACGCTTGAATGCCGGGTTATCCAGGACCGCCAGATGCTCCTTTTCCCAATCCGCCGGAGGGGGGCCGGGACTGCCGGCAGCGGGCGGCTTGGCGGCACTCGGGGCGGAGCCGAAAATGCCTGAACTGAACACGCCGACATAGGAATAGCTGTTGAGATCCGGAATCGCGATATTGAGAGTCTGCATCCCGCCCATCGAGAGACCTGCGATGGCGCGGTTGTGCGGGCCCGCGAGAACGCGGTAGTGGCTTTCGACATAAGGCCGGATAGCCTGCGCGAAGTCCTGTCCGAATTCGTCAAGCATGGGCTGCATGCCGCGGCCGGCGGAGAGGCCGAAGGAAGCGGAGGTGTGTCCGGCGGGCATGACGACAATCATGGGCTTCGCCTTCCGCTCCGCAATCAGGTTGTCCATGATGAACCCGGCCCGGCCGACTGTCGGCCAGGAGTCGTCGCAGTCCCCGGCCCCGTGCAGCAGGTAGAAAACGGGATACCGGACTTTGCTCAATTCATAACCGGGCGGAGTGTAAACGTGCATCCGCCGCTCGCGGCCAAGCGCCGCGGAATAGTAGTCAACCGTTGCCACGGCCCCATGCGGAATTCTGCCGGAGTCCATGAAGCTCGCGCCCGGGATGTAAACCAGGCTCCAGGCATTGCTGTTCGATTCGCTCACGGAGGGATTGCGCGGGTCCACGGCCGCGACTCCATCCACCGTGAAGGTGTAGCGGTAGGCTCCCGGTGCGATCGGGCCGACGGTGGCCTCCCAAACGCCGTTGGCATCCTTGGTGAACTGCGGGCCGCCGCGCACCATTCCCGGAATGTCGCTGGCCTCGAGGCCCACACTCTCCGCTTTCGGAGCCAGAATTCGGAATACCACCCGTCCGTCCTCTAGCACTTGCGGCGACGTGACGGCCGGGGGCGGAGGCGCTTGGGGTGGCTTTTGCTGTGAAAACGCGGTTTTATCCGCAACCAATCCGACGATCATCAATGCCGCAAACGCAATTCTGGCGAGGTGGCGCATTCGGAGGGCTCCTTTCGACTGCACCGGGGGACCATGGGTTTAAACCAACGATTAACTGTGAGCTACTATAGCATCAAAGTGCTTTGGTTCGGGCTTGTTTGAAGCGGCAGCGGCAGCAGGCGGAGGCGCTCCAGAGCGCCCTTCGGGCGAAGAAAACTGGCAAACCTCTATTCATAACTGAGGGCTTTCACCGGATCCATCCGGGCCGCTTTGTATGCGGGATACAAAGCCCCCAGCAATCCGGCAATCAAACCCAGAAGGCAGGCAAACCCGATCTCCTTCAGGCTCATTCGCATCTGCAGCAGCGGGAACAATGCCGTTATGATTTTTCGCATGATTTGGCTGATCCCGGTACCCAGGAGCACACCCAAAACACAAATGAACGCGGATTCACGCAGAACAATGCTGACGACGAAAAGACGGGAAGCCCCAAGCGATTTGAGAATGCCGATCTCCCGTGTGCGTTCAAATATCGTCGTGTACATGGTCAGAAGGATCACCATGAAGCTGATGAGCATGGAGACTAGCGCAACGGCGAAGCTGAATTGCTTCAACATCGGGATTTTGGTCCCCTCGAGCAGCTCGGCGGCGTCGTTGGCCGTATTGACGTGGTATCCCACGAACTTCTTCCGGAGTCGAGATTCCAGAACCTTTGGGTCCGTATCCGGAGCGGTTTTGATGAACAGCATGCTCACCTTATCGGGGGTTTCCCTGATTTTCTGGAATGTGGCCAGCGGCACGAATTCGCGGACGACGGCCCCCTGCTGGCAGATTCCCGAAACGATGAACTTGTGCTCGCTTATGGTCAGAACGGTTCCGGGCTTGATATTGTGGGTTTTGGCAAACAGCGCGTCCACGATCACGTCGTCGCCCGCAAGCGAGCGCCTGCCTTCGACAATCTGGAGTGAGCCGGGAAACTGGTCGTAGCTCGCGAGATCGATCCCGAATACCATCCCGAAATCCGTCATGCTTATTCTGGCCAGCACCGGGGTTACAGCCCCGACACCCGGCATCTCGCGAACTGTGTCGACGAACTTTGCGGGCAGGTTCGGATCGCCGAATGCGTACAACATGCCGGCATCGCTCGGTTGAAGTATGAAGTCGGCACCCACGCCCATGGTTCGGTTCACGCTGTCTGTCAGAGTGCCCGATATCATGCCGTCGATCACCAGCATGAGAATGACGCCGATCGCCACTGCAAAAATACTGATGATCGTGCGAGTCGGGCGCGCTCGCAGGTTTGCAGTTATGAGTTCATCCATCCGGAGGTCCTATCCTTCTCTCTTTCAAATAAGAACGCGAATAACAGCGCGAACGGGAAATGCTTCAGGGATGCGCGGGCAATTTCCGGTAAAACCCTTTAGTTTTATCGTTCCAACGCCACTAAAGCAAGGGGAAAAGCATTGGCCGCGGACGAGTTGACGTTTTGGGCTACCCGAGAAACCATCGTTTGGTAGAGACTCTTGGCAAGCACCAGTTCGGGAGGAAATCATGAACCGCTTGATCCTAGGGCAAGCTCAATTTTCCAGGCGTTCCTTTATCGAATGGGTTGGCGCTACGATCCTCTCCGCCACGGCCTTCGCCTCCTCATCCGCGGGCGCGGACCCCGCACTCGAGGAAGCCATCGCCAGGCTGCAGTACCTGACCCCGCTTGACCGGGCATTCATTTTAGACAAGGGGAAGGCGGGGGTTTCAAAGCTGCCCGCGGAAAAGCTTCGGGAGATCGGCCTCACCCCGGAAACCTGGTCGCTCGAAGTGTGCCCGGATCCGGCAAGCGGCAGCATGGTGGAAAAGTCGCTCCTGCGTGCTTCGGGAAATGCTCTCGATTGGGGCGGCCTGATGAAACTGGCTGAAAAACATGCAGTGCGATTCATCCAGGTCTGCACCTGCACCAATGGCGCCGATCCGTTTCACGTGAGCCTGTTTGAAGGTGTTCCGCTCCGCGAAGTCGTCGGGCTCATAACCCCAAGGGAGAATGTCCGCCGGGTTTATTATCAGGGTTACCATCCCGAGAATCTTCCACCGTTTCAGAGCTCGCTCCCGCTGGCCCAGATTCTGGAGACCCCTCCCGGGGAGATGCCGGTGATTCTTGCCTACAAAATGAACGGCCTTGCGATCCCAGCCTCGCATGGCGGCCCCGTGCGCGTGATCGTCCCAGGTGCCTACGGCAGCAAGTCCATCAAGTGGGTTCAGCGCGTCGTCCTGACCAATGATTACAAATCGAACGACTCGGACGCGGAACTGAACAACGATCCTGAAAACAGCCTGAAGACGCGGGCGAGGTTTATCAACGAACCGAAGGAAATCCGCTCGGGGAAACCGGCTGCCATCACGGGGTTTGCCCAGGTCGGGATCTCCGGCCTCGGCAAAGTCCAGTATTGCATCCATGCCGCTAAAGACCCCTGGCCGCCCGAGGATCCGTACCGGCTGAAGGCTGATTGGAAGGACGCCCGAATTCTGCCGCCGCCGTCAAGCTGGGGAGGCGGATTGCCGGGAGGCAAGCTGCCTGAAACGAATCAGACCGACCCGCAGAACGGCACTCCGCTGCATTGGCCATTGCGCTATGCAATTGTCCATTGGGCGGCTTTGCTCCCGGCATTACAGGCCGGCAGCTATGAATTGTGCTGTCGAACGGTCGACGGAAATGGAATCGCGCAGCCGCTGCCCCGCACCTTGCCGCGGACCGGCTATAACGCGCTGCAAATCGTTACGGTGGTCAGCAGTTAGCGGGCCTGTTCCTTGTACTCGCCGACGATCCTGGTGTAGGCCGCAAGAGCAAGAATCCCGAGCGCGCTGTGGGCAGCGAGGACATACCAGATCTATTCCGGCGAACCCTTCTGATTGAAAAAGCCGGAAAGCCGCGTGTAGGTGATTCCGCTGAGCGCGGCACCGACCATGGTGGCCAGGAAGTTCATTCCAATATAGAGCCCGGCCTTTTCTTTGGGGGCGATCCAGGCGAAGTACTCCTGGATGCACGGAGACGAGATCATTTCCCCGATCGCAAAGAGAAAGATGCCGAGAAATACGATGGCCGGAACGGAGATCGCCGCCAGTCCGATCACCACAAATCCCGCGCTCAACATACAGAGCCCAGCAAGAAAGGTAGGCACGGCCCTGAAACGTTCGGCGAGCCGCGAAACGAACACCTGAAGCATCATGACGATCCAGCCGGTTGTGGCGAGCGTCTCGCCCAGAATACGCCGCACGCCGGGTATCCAGACATGGCATCTCACGAGGCCGTTCAACAGCGGGTTTCGGCCGGGCCGATTTCAAGCCGCGCCCGGGCAAAGGCTCCAAGCCATGGCCTCAGGCTAGTTCGACGGGCGCCAGCCCGCATCCGCCCACAATTCCCCGCTGACGGCCGAATTGGAAATCATGAAGCAGATCGCGTCGGCGATTTCCTCGGGCCTGATCAGACGCCTCAGCTGCGTGGCCGGCAAAATGTATTTATCGATATACTCCTGCCCCAAAACCCTCACCATCGGGGTGTCCGTAAACCCCGGGTGAATCACGGCGCATCGCACTCCGTGGAACATCGCTTCTCTCATCAAGGTCAAGGCAGCCCCTTCGAGCCCGCGCTTGGTCGAGGTATACGCAATCTGGCCCCTGTTGCCCCGTGATGAAGTGGACCCGATGAAGATCACCGTCCCCTGAACGCCTTCCTTCGGGTCCCAACGCCCCAGTCCTCGTTTGTTGCGGTCCTCCGCGATCCGGGCCACCATTTCCATGGCCCAATAGACCGGCGCGATCAAATTGACTTCCACCACCAGCCGGAACCGCTCCAGCGGATAGATGACCCCTTTGCCAGTCTGCTTATCCACCTTCACCGCTGCGGCGTCCCGGGTAATGCCAGCGGCCGGAATGCAGATGGATGCCAGACCGCACTTCACCGCAATCTCATCATAGACCTTGCGCCGGAATTCCTCGTCCGTGGTGTCCCCCACAAAAGGCAAGGCCAGGCGGCGGCCCGCCGCTTGATTGACCTTGGCGGCGACCTCCTCCACCGCCTTGTCCATATCAACCAGTGCCATCGTCCTCACGCCGCGGCAGCTCAACTCTGCCGCAATCGCCTGTCCGATTCCTCCCCCCGCACCCGTAACCACCGCCACCTTGTCTCTCATTTCCATATCCGTATCCCATGAGCCGCGCCTTCATTGGCTGATTGCGGGCAATTCCCGCGCCGGCGCTCAGTTTTTGTCGCGCCGGGGCTTTTTGCGGGCCGTGCCCGCCCGCGCAGAGCGCGCGGCCGTCCTTTCCAATTCCTCTATCCTGCGCCGAAGCTCCAGCACTTCGGACTTGTAGTCCGTTGGCCTGCCCTCGTCTTTCAGATCCGCCGGCGGAGAGGCTGCTGGCGCCCCCTCCGTGGACGGGCGCCGCCCCCCAAAGGCCATCATCGATTGGAATATATCGAAAGGCGTCAGAGACGGGCTGAAGGCCCGCGTGGCGTTCTGATACATATCCATCATGGTTTTGGCGTAATTCAACACGCCTTCCTGGGTTATTTTGCCCGAGGCGATCACCATCTGCCGCAGCATGTCGAGCGGCAACGTGGAATCCGGCGCCTTGGCCTCTTCGACAATGACCTGAGTCAGGATCAGCCGCGTGATATCCTCGCCCGTAGCCGCGTCAAGGACCTGGAGGTCCGCCCCGTCGCGGACCATCCGGGCCACTTCCTCCAGGTTGACATACCGGCTCTTGGCCGTGTCATAGAGCCGCCGGTTTTCATATTTTCTGATAATTATCGTGTTTGGATTCCTTTTCAATGCAATTTCCTCTTGACAACGGCGCCCGCTGACATTAAATTATGCCGCAGTGCAGCATAAATTGCAACATACGAACGGGAGGTATACATGATTGCTAATCCGAAGTCAACCAAAGATGCTTCACCGGAGTCCCAGGGCCCAGAGAATGCCGAGACTCCGCAGTTCTTCTTTCCCATGGCATTTGCAACGATGTTCCACAAGGGATTCGAGAGGGTTGCCGATCTTCAGAAGACCGCCCTGGATCTGTACGCCCACCAGGCCGAGGACGCCGTCAACACGTGGAAGAAGGCGTTCCAGACCGTTGCGCCCTCTGCGCCGTCTGCACCAGTGGCGTCCATTGCGGACATGGCGGGGCAGAGCGTCTGCCGGCTCGCGGAGATGCAGAAAGGTGTCGTGGATCTGATGGTCAAGCAGAGCGCGGCGGGGGTGGAAGCCTTCAAGCAGCGCGGCGCGGCGGCATCGAAAACGGTCGGCGGCGTGGCAACGCTTGTCAACGACGCGGTTGACTGTTCTGTTGCAACGCAAAAACTCACGCTCGATTTTGCCGCACAGCAAAATAAAATTGTCATGGATGCGATCAAGCAGCAGCCCGGCGTGCCCGGGACACCGGTTTCCGCGGCCGCGGATGCGATCAAGCGCGGCATGGATGCCGCCATCGAAAACCAAAAACAGCTGCTGGACATGGCTGCAAAGCCCCTGAAAACCGAGAAAGCCGAGGCCTGACCCTCGGCAGAGAGACTCGGCAGCGGACCGGCCGGCGTGATATGCTGTTCCTGTGTCATGGCTGCACTCCAACAGCGCTGGCGTCGGAGGTCGCTGCCGGGTGCAGCGTTCCGGGGGAGAAAACAAGATGGGAGAGACCAAAGACCCGAACAAGAGTTTCGATCCTTACGAAGCCTGGCGCGGAGTGCACGAATCCAACATGGACACTTGGGCCAAGGCCATGGTTCAGGCGGTCAATTCGGAGGCGTACGCTAAAGCCACGGGGGCCGTCCTGGATGCTTATTTGACGGCATCGGGCCCGCTCAGGGAAACGCTCGAGAAGACAATGACGCAGGCGCTTCAGCAACTGAACATGGCATCGCGGGAAGATTTCGTCAGCCTTGCGGAAAGGCTTACGAACATCGAAATGCGCCTCGACGACATGGATGCGAAGCTCGATCGCATCGAGCGCCAAAACGGGAAAGCAAGCGCGGCCGGCGCCAGGCCGAAAAAGGAGAAAAAATAGCCTATGTCGACTACCTCGGCAGCCCCAGACGGGATCGCCCGCATGGAGGAGAGGATCGGCAGACTGAACAAGGTTCTGACCAGCCGCGCGGCCATCGCGCAAACCCCCAAGCAGGTGGTCTGGACCTTAAACAAAGCCAAGCTTTATCGCTACGTGCCGATGGCGCCCGAAGGAAAATTGCACAAGACGCCCCTGGTTCTGGTCTTCGCGCTCATGAACCGTCCCTACATTTTCGACCTGCGGCCTGGATACAGCTTCGTCGAATACATGCTGCGGCGGGGTTACGACGTGTACCTGCTCGACTGGGGGAGCCCGGGCATCGAGGACAAGAACCTCAAATTCGAAGATTACACGCTCGAGTATATGCCGCGGGCCATCCGCAAGCTTCAGTCGCTGTCCGGCGCCGATCATTTCAGCCTTCTGGGATGGTGCATCGGCGCCATCCTGACGACGATCTATGCGGCCCTGCGGCCGGAAGGGTTGCGGAATCTTATCCTGCTCACCGCGCCCCTGGATTTCGCCGCCAAGGAAAAGATCACCTTTGCGCGCTGGGTGGACGAGCGCTACTTTGACGTCGACAAGGTGTTGGCCGCGTTCGGAAACATGCCTGCGGAGATGATCGAATACGGCGCCAAAGCGCTGAAACCCTTCGAAAACTATGTCGGCAGCTTCTTGCGGCTGTACGAGGACCTCGACGATCCCGCCGCCGTGACGGCCTGGCACGCGATGAACACGTGGGTATCCGACAACATTCCCATGGCGGGCGCGGCGTTTCGCCAGCTGATCGTGGACTTTTATCGGCAAAACCTTTTGATGCAAAACCGTCTCGTCATTCGCGGGGAGACAGTCGACCTGACGCGCATCCGCGCCAACCTGCTGACGGTCATCGCGGAGGCGGATCACATCACGCCTCCCTGCCAGTCGGAAACCATCATCGAAAAAGTGGGCAGCGCCGACAAGGAATTGTTCCGCATCGCGGGCGGGCATATCGGGATCATGGCGGGAAGCGGCGCGCACAAACACGCGTGGCCCCATATCGACGGCTGGCTGGCTTCCCGGTCGGACTAGACCGTCGCGGCTCGCCAGGCGTGAGCCGGCTGGCCAAAGCCGACAGGGCGATTCCGGAACATGCACGCCCTTCCCGTTCGACCAGGGAAGGGCGTGAGTCCGAGGGCCCTGCCCTTACGTAAAATTGCTTACCTGCAATTGCGTACTTCCACGAGTTGAATCAGGCTAAGACTACCCCAATAATAGAGCCCGTCTATTGCGTCACTTCTCAATGAGCACCTCAGAAAACCTCCCCGATTTGGGAAGTGCCTTCAAATACCAAGTGAATCGCTAGACGGGAACATCCCGCCTTTTATTGTTTCAAATCTCGAAATTCAAAAAGGAGTGCAGCCATGAGTGTAAGTGAAAATGGAAATGGTACGCATACCCTCGAAGGACGTGTTGCCCTCGTAACCGGGGCCGCGCGGGGCATTGGGCGAGCCGTGGCGCTGGAACTCGCCACCCGCGGCGCCGCGGTCGCGTTGAACTATCACACCAGCCGGGAAAAGGCGGAGCAGCTGGCGCTTGAGTTGGAGGCCCTGGGCGCTAAATCCATGCTCGTGCAGGGCGATGTCGCATGCCGGGATGAAGCGCAAAAGATCATCCAGGAAGTGCTGGCTGCCTGGAAACGGCTGGATATCATCGTGAATAACGCCGGGATAAACCGGGACAAGTCATTGCGCAAAATGACCGACGACGAATGGGACGAGGTGATTCATGTCAACCTCAACGGCACTTTCTACTGCACCAAAGCCGCTCTGCCCACGATGATTAACCAGAAATTCGGCCGCGTGATCAACATCAGCTCGTTTGTGGGCCAAGCCGGCAACTTCGGCCAGGCGAACTACTCGGCCAGCAAGGGAGCCATCATTGCGTTCACCAAGACCGTGGCGCTCGAGATGGCCAAGTTCAATATTACGGCCAACGTGATTGCGCCCGGCTTCACCAGCACGGAAATGCTGGATTCGGTTCCGGCGGACGTCCTCGGCCAGATCATGGAAAAGATACCGCTTCATCGCTTCGCCAAGCCGGAGGAAATCGGCAAAGCCGCGGCATTTCTTGCCACCGACGGAGACTACATTACCGGCCAGCAACTGAACATCAACGGGGGCATTTATATGTAGCCGGACGGGATTGCGCGCCGGCGCTGCCGGCCGTAACGGACAACGATCAAATTCATAGAACTCATACGAGGGGAAAAATGGACAAGCCAGTGTATATAGCTGCGTACCATCAATCGAAGTTCGGCAAACTTATGGACATGTCGGTCCCCGAGATCGTCAGCAACGCGGTCCTGGGCGTTTGCGGCGAAATAGGCATCGAGCCCGGTTCGATAGACGTCGGGTCCATTGGCGCAGCCTGCAATTTCTCGCTGAACGAACAGGGATTGCTCGCGGGGCTGATGGCCTCGGTTCCAGGCATGCAAGCCAAGTCCATCGAGGCGGTGGAAAATGCCTGTGCCTCCGGCGGCCAAGCGATCATTTCAGTCATTCACAAGCTCCTGTTGGGCCTGGGAGACGTGGGCATTGCCGTCGGGTTTGAAAAAATGCGCAACGCCGAGGGGCGGATGGACGGGAAGCTGATCGGAAAAGTCCTCGGCTATTTTTCCCATCCCGACGAGAGAGCCGGAAAAGTCTTTATCTTTCCTCATTTGTTCGCCGAGGTCATGGCGGTATATCTGAAGGAGCACAAGGTGGGGGAGCGCGACCTCGCCCACATTGCGGTAACCGAATATTCCGCCGCCCGGCATAACCCCTACGCACAGATGCGCGACGTGGAGCTTTCACTGGATCAGGCGGTCGCCATCGAGGGAAACAATCGATACATCGTCGAAGGCCTGCCGCTGAAGACCTATGACTGTTCTCAAATCACGGATGGCTATGCCTCCATGATCCTCGCCACCGCCGAGGGTCTTGCGAAACTCGGAGTTTCGAAAAGCGATTGCGTGGAAATTGCCGGCTACGGGCAAGCAACGGACCCATTGAAGAAGGCGGGCCGGGACGTGCTGAAGCCCGCGGGCGCCTATGCGGCCATGAAGCAGGCCTACGCGATGGCGCGCATGACGAAAAAGGATGTCAATGTTGCCGAAATCCACGATTGCTTCACCGTCATGGGCGCCATAGGCACGGAGGTTTTGGGAAAGGCGGAGTATGGCCAGGGCGCTCGCTACTGGACCGACGGGAAAGCCTATAGCGACGGAGAGTGCGGGATCAATACCTCGGGAGGCCTTATCGCCAAAGGCCATCCCATTGGCGCGACGGGGGTCGCGATGGTGGGATGGAGCAGCTGGCAGCTATTGGGCAAAGTGCCGCCCGCGCTGCAGGTTCCCGATCCCAGAGTCGCAGCAACCTTCAATATAGGAGGCCCTATCTGCGCTTCCGTTTGCACGGTTCTAAAACGCGCTTCTTGACCCGGCGGGCGACAGTTGCCGCGCCTAGGGCGCAGCCGGAAGGAAGCGTGGATCAAAACAAAGCAACCCGAATTGTTAGGGGAGCGATGAGCGCCAAAACGAGGGAACTAGGCTTCTCCGACATCACGCTTGAGTTGCACGGAGCAAACGAGGGTGACGTTATGCATTTTGACGGTTCGGCCGAGGACAAAGCCCATTGGCATGCGAACCATTGAGATCATGCCGGGTGTACGGATGCGTCACCGGGATTCCGGCTATGCCCTCAAGACCCCTTGTGCCAGACCGCAACGAGCACCCTGCCTATTGATCGCAATGCACGGGAGAACTCTCAAGCGCAGGCTTCCGCGAAATGCACTAGTTGCACTTAAGGCGCCTTCAAATGACCTATGACGAGCCGGGAGACCGCTCCTGGATCGTCTCGGAATCTCGGGATCAGAAAATGGAGTGCAGCCATGAGTGTAAACGAGAACGGAAATGGAAAGGCTAATGGAAATGGGTCGGTCATCCATAGCACGGAAGCGCTTGCGGCGATCGCCGCGCGCCTTCCTATGCACACGCTATTTTGGCTCGCTCGGGGGACGCTGCCCGAAGCAAAAGCCGGCGCGCTGCCGGGAACTGACAGCCAGCCGGGGAACGGAAGCAAGTCAAGCGAATACGGCGGCGCGGGCGGTGCGAATCAAGATAGCCCCATGCGGATTGGCACTCGATCCCACGCTTGACCTTTGGGGCGGTAGCGTCTGAAACTGCCGCGGCAGCCCGCCGCAGGCGAACTCCTTGGCAGTTTCCGGGTCCGCTTCGTGCGCGGCTGGGAAGCACCGTGACTCTGTCCCCGCACGCGCCGCATCAAGGGTTATGGGATCGATCGGCGAGAGGGTACGCTCGGGACCTCTGCGGCACGACTGAATGCCTCGCGGCCCTTGCGTACCCTTCGGTCAGATGCTCTGTCGCGCCGTCTAGGAGCGACAGGCGTTAGAAATTGGGCTTGATGTTGTTCTCGCACGCCAGCATGCGCGCTTCGAAGGTGGTAATGTAAGGGTTGTCGTCGAGCCAGACCAACCTGGACGCTCCATGGCTCTCTTTCCTGATGAGAGGCGAAGAGCCGGTGATCAAGGCTTCTTTCGGAATCCGGCAAAGGTCCCCCGTTCCGATCTCCACATGGCACCCGGGATTACTGATGTCTTTCCAGGAGACTTCAGGTCTAGACATCCGTTGCACCGATTTAACGGAAGATGCTGTTTCTGACATACTGATACTTCCTTTTCTCTTTAATTCTCTGTTTAGGCCTAACCCCTTAGCGCGGCAGCCAATGTGACCAGTGCACCTGAGGCCATGTTCACCCAGCTGTCACGTAACCTGCCAGAGGGGAGGATCTGATTGACTAAATGCTATCCGCCCAATATCTCACTGTCACGGTGATTTTGATATTCATAATGTATTAGGCATGTTTACCTGGTTGCTGGCGCTGTTTTGCAATGGTTCCGCATCATCAGTGCCTGGTGACGACTGCAAGGCCATAGGCTGCGGCTCTGGGCAGGATTGCCCTGGTAAAGTGCTCATGAAAGCTTCTTTCTTGAAGCACAATATTTTCCATTTGGACGCAGTTTCCCTTAGCCGAGGCGAAGCTCAAAGAAGCGCGCTTGAACGGCAACGCGGCCGCCGGGAAATGCTTCGAGTGCTGCGCGGGCAATTTCCCATCAAACCCTTGAGTCCCATCGTCCCAATGCCGCTAAAGCAAGGGGAAAAGCGCCGGATGCGGACGATTGACGTTTTTTGCTACCCGAAAAGCCGTCGTTTGCGTCAGACTTTGGCCAAGGACCTGATCCAGAGGAAATCATGAACCGATTCATCCCCGAGCAAACTCAATTTTCAAGGCGCTCGTTTATCGAACTCGGTGGCGCAGCCATCCTCTCCGTCACGGCCGCGGCAACGTCGTCCGCGGGCACCGATCCCACGCTGGAGGAGGCCATCGCCCGGCTTGAGTACCTCACCCCGGTTGAGCGGGCGTTCATTTTGGACAAGGGAAAGGCGGGCGTTTCAAAGCTGCCGCCGGAAAAGCTCCGGGAGATTGGCCTCACCCCGGAAACCTGGTCGCTCGGAGTGTTCCCGGACCCATCCAGTAACAGCATCGTGGGAAAGTCGCTCTCGCGGACCGGCTACAACGCCCTGCATCTCGTCACCGTGGCCAGCGTTTCGTGATGAGCGGGGATGATGGGTGAGGTCTCTCCCCGGAGGGGCTTGTTTCGCCTGCAATGACGTTCATCGGGAACCCGGCGAGCTTGATCAGCTCGCGCCGTTTCTGATCGGAAAAGGCGGAAAACAGTCACCGGGCCTGTTCCTTGTACTCGCCGACGATCCTGTGGTAGGCCGCAAGCGCAAGGATCCCGAGCGCGCCGTGCAGAGCGAGGACATACCAGATATATTCCGGCAAACCCTTCTGATTGAAATAGCCGGAAAGGCGCGTGTAGGTGATCCCGCTCAGCGCGGCGCCGATCATGGTGGCCAGAAAGTTCATCCCCATGTAGAGCCCGGCTTTTTCCTTCGGGGCGATCCAGGTGAAATACTCCTGGATGCGCGGCGACGAGATCATTTCCCCGATGGCAAACAGAAAGATGCCGACAAACACGACGGCCGGGACGGAGATGGCCGCCAGTCCGATGACCACAAATCCCACGCTCAACATCAGGAGGCCGGCGAGAAAGGTGGGCACGGCCCTGAAACGCTCGGCGATCCGCGAAACGAAGACCTGAAGGATCATGACGATCCAGCCGGTGGTGGCGAGCGTCTCGCCCAGAATGCGCCGCACGCCGTGACTGTCGACGGTGGAAAAGATGCCCGCAAAGCCGGAACCGAACAGGGCGCGGATGTTTCCGTACAGTCGCGCGGTATCGAGATTCCGGTCGACATACACGGCGCTCAGGTTGAAAAAAGCCCAGAAGGGGAGCCAATAAAATATTCCCATCGTAACCAAAAGAACCGCAAACTTCCTGTCGCGGAGCGCCACCCCTATATCCCCCATCTTCCGGCCCAGGGTCGCGCCCTCCATTTCCCTTGCAGGTTCCCGGTAAGCGAAGATCGTGACCAGGAGCATCAGAAAGATAGAAATCGCGGCCGCCTCGAAAGCGAGGTTCCAGGAAATCGCCCGCAGTTTTCCCATGATCAAGGGCCCGAGCGTTCCCCCGACATTCACCATGGCGTAGAAAATGCCGAAGCCCATCGTTTTGTTCGTTCGGTCGGTTACGGCGCGCACGGTCCCCGCAACCAGCGGCTTGAATAGACCGGCGGAGAGGCCGATGGTAAGCATCGTCAGAATGATCCCCGAGTACGTCCTGGTGTACATCAAAAGCAGGATCGACGGGAGGTAGGCCAGATAGGAAACGATAAGGACTTTTTTAAAGCCGAAACGGTCGGCAAAAGATCCGGAGATGACCGGCACGCCATAGGAAAGAAGCAGGAAAACGCTTTGGACGCCGCCGAGCTGAGCACGCGTATACCCCAGCGATTCCATGTAAATTCCGAAGCCGAAGTAAATGCCGTAATAGGCAAGGCGCTCCAGAATCTCGATGGAGTTCGCCACCCAAAAAACCATGGGGAAGCGTGTGCGCCTCGCCCGCACCGTAACCCCATCCGTCTTTCCCGCACTCATGCGCGGAGGCCCTTCGCCCGTCTTTTCATGAGTTTTGACAACCTCCTGATCAATCAAAGTGCCGCGGCTCTCCTGCTGCGGGACGGGCCCGCGGGCCTTCCCGCACGGAAGCCCGGTGCGTTCGCCCAAACGCGCCGGCCGCAGGCGCGAGCTCCTGGCAGGAGCATGGCCGGCATCCTCAGCGAATCGACTTGGAAACCACGTCCGCCAGCGCGCGGGTCAGCCGTTCCGTGATCTCGTTCGTGGGGCCTTCCACCATGACTCGGCACATGGGCTGGGTGCCCGAGTAGCGAACGAGGACTCTCCCGCGGTCCCCCAGCTCCGCTTCCGCCGTTTGGATCGCGGCCTGGAGATCCTTTAATTCTTCAAGCGGCGGTTTGGATTCGACATTCACATTGATGATTCTCTGCGGAGATGGGGTCATGACTCCGGCGAGCGCCGAAAGCGGCTGGCCGTAATAGCGCATCGCCCACAGGAGCTGCAAAGCCGCGATGATCCCGTCGCCGGTCGTGTGGTGGCTCAGGAAAATCATGTGCCCCGATTCTTCCCCCCCGAGGACGGCCCCTTTTTGCTGCATCATCTCCAGCACGTGCCTGTCCCCGACGTTGCTGACTTCTTGCTGAATGCCCAGTTCCTTCATGGCCTTGAAGAACCCGAAATTGCTCATGACGGTGGCGACGATGAGATTGTTCCTTAGCAAACCGCGTTCTTTATACATCTTGCCGCAGATGGCGAGGATTTGATCGCCGGCAACACGATTCCCCTTTTCGTCCACGGCAATGAGCCGGTCTCCATCTCCGTCGAACGCAAGTCCCACATCGGCTCCGAGTTCGACGGTCCGGGCGCTCAGGTCTTCCGTGTGCTGCGACCCGCATCGTTCGTTGATGTTGATGCCGTTTGGGTCCGAGTGGATGGTGCCGACCGCCGCCCCGAGTTCCGAAAAGACGGTGGGGGCCACCTTGTAGGTGGCCCCGTTGGCGCAGTCGAGCACGAGCTTCATTCCTTCCAGGGTCTCGTCTTCAGGGAAGGTGTTTTTGCAGAAGACGATGTAGCGCCCGCCGGCATCGTCGATGCGGCGGGCTTTCCCGACCTCATGCGCCGTCGGGCGGATGTCCCTGATGCGTCCGGAGGTAATCAGGTCCTCGATCTCATCCTCCTCGACATCGGGCAGTTTGAAGCCGTCCCTTGAAAAGATTTTGATCCCATTGTCCTGGTAGGGGTTGTGAGATGCCGACAGGACCATGCCTGCGTCAGCCCTCATGCTGCGCGTGATGAAGGCGATGCCGGGGGTCGGCAGCGGGCCCACCAGAAGGACGTCCACTCCCATGGAGCAGATGCCGGCCGTTAAGGCGGACTCGAGCATGTACCCGCTGATCCGCGTGTCCTTCCCGATGGCGATCGTGTGTCTTTGTTTTGCATGCTTTTTGCAGACGTAGGCGGTGGCGCGGCCGATCTCGAGCGCCATCTCCGCCGTCATCGGGTGAACGTTTGCGACCCCTCTCACACCGTCGGTGCCGAACATGCGTCCCATCGATTTCTCTCCAGGCTAGCTCTTCCAAAGTGCGGTGGCCGAATCCACGATGCCCTGCAGCCACGCGGCGCCCGATTTGCGTGCCGATGGGCTGAGGGAGGACACGGCCTTGATGTGGCCGGACAATTTTTCCGTTTTCTCCCACTCCGCGAGGAAAAAGTCTCGGTCGGAGGCTCCGGTCTGCGGCAGGGGACCTTCGTTGAGGCGCGCTTCCATTCCCGGCCAGCAGTCCGCCAGGGCTCTCTGCTGCGACTCGATCCGGGGCGGCAGATCCTCCCCTGTTCCGGCGCGGGCCCGCTCGAGCGAGAGCGGCATTTTATCGGCCAGTTCCTTCAGGCGTTTGACCCGCTCCCTGAGACCCTCTTCGATTCGTGAGAGTGCGCCGCAATGACAGTAGCGGCTGAAGACATCCGAGGACATGGTGCCGGCCCGGACATGCAGATACCACGATTTCAGCGCCCACAGATTCCCGATGAAGGTCAAATTGTTCACCACGATCCGGTCGATGGCGCGGTAAGCCCCGCTACAGAATGGGCGGGCCCGGGTCGCGGCAGCCGGGGGAGCGAAGAGCAGTCCTTCCTGAAGGACGTCCTCGCGGCATATCGTGCCGGCCGGAATCACCGTGCCGTACGAAATTCGGGCAGGTCCCACCAGACCTCCCTGGCCGCCCAAAAAAATCGGGGGCTGGTCCAGAAACACGCCCCGCGGCACGTCGCCGACGAGCGAAGGCGTCGCCTTGTCCTGGTGCGGGGTAAAATTGAAATGGATGTACGATGAGCCGATCTCGCTGTGGTTTTTCCGGCTGGTCCCGCCCGCCATCAGAGCGTCGCAAAAATTGACAAGGCTTCCCGCCGTCACGAAGGAGAGAAAGATCGTCTGCTTGAGCCCCACGGCATGGGCGCCTTCCGCCTCTTCTTCCAGAAGCGTCGCGGGCCGCACGTGCGCCGCGCTCCCCATCCTGACGCCGTCCAGGAACGTAGCCCCGGAAAAAAACCCCCCCTCGAGGGAAACGTTGCGCCCAAGCTGGCAATCGGTAACGGCCGCCGGCGCTTCCCTGCCAAGCTCCGAGCCGGGGCCGATGGATGTCTCCGCCCCGGAGATCCTGCATCCGGCATGGACAATGACGCCCGGCGCGATGCGCTCGGGGTCCACGGACGGGTCCACTTCCACCGATAATGGGGAGGAAAGAATAACGCCTCTGTCCAGAAGTTTCTGAACCGTACCCGATATTCTCATGGGCCGAGTATACAATCGGGGTCGGAAGGACGCAAAATCAATTAACGCAACGCCTAAGGAATAAGCCGGTTTTGAACCGGAATTGGAGCCGTTTTATGCAGCCTGTTTTTTTTCGGTTAAGCCAAATCCTACCCGGAAAGCGCCGTCTGCAAAAGGCCCAATCGGCCTATGCACTCGACTACGGTTGCCCTGTTTTCCATCATTGCCTCATGGGACGGCTAGGGTTTCGGCAGCCTTGATGCGTTCGTCTTTGGTTTCAATCGCAGGGAAACGCCTGCTACGGGGATCGCCACGTGCAAATCGCCGCAAACATCGACCAATCTGAACTAACCTCAGTGCCCTCGTGCGCAATGACGGTGACGTATTTCAAGTGGCTTTTTCGAGCGGCGTTTGCAACTTGCACATGGGCATCCGCTCGAAAGGTTTTGCAATCCGCTGATCATGGCGCCGGCGCCATTTGGGTGTCCGAACAAGCCCGCACATCCGGCCCCACAGGTTGACCATCTCCCGGTCCGAGCGTAGACTCGGGCCGAAAGAGGCGCGAGACTTTCCAAGGGAGGAGTTATGCGAAGCAAAACCATCATCCTGATCGCCATGGCTGTCGTCCTCATTGCCGCGTCGGCGGGCGCAGAGGAGAAGTTCGGCGTCAAGGTCTATCCCGACGCGAAGGAGGTTCCGTCGGCGGAGAAGGCGCTGGCCAATCTATTGCACACAACGGCGGGCTGCTACCGCACCACCGATTCCATGCAGAAAGTGGCTGCTTTCTACAAGCAGCAACCGGGAATGACGCTGGCGAGCCAGACGGACATACTGTTCGAGTTCACCGGCAAGGGGGTCAAGGTCACCATCAATAGTCCGTGGGTGGACGTGACGGACTACAGCACGAAAAAGGACACGCTGATCACCATCGAAAGGCAATGAGCGCCCGGTCCTATCAATGATGAAGCTTTGCCGACGCAGGGGGAGGCTCGACCCGCTTCTTCGAGGATGAACCGTGGAGCGCTTGGTCGAGGGCA
>Ga0326727_10007772_pt1 | contig 27903 bp, 27 predicted proteins | sample MB2enrmetagenome_FD_207643 | JGI IMG/M metagenome (GOLD analysis project Ga0326727, IMG submission 207643) | Lab enriched peat soil microbial communities from McLean, Ithaca, NY, United States - MB29MY | ecosystem: Environmental > Terrestrial > Soil > Wetlands > Peat | place: USA: New York...
GAGCGATCCAAGTTCAGCAGGATCCAGCAGTTCATTATTAGAAGCCTGTACCTGCTCGCCACGGTCGGTACAAGCCACATAATCATCGATCACGAGGAGTTGAAACCGTACGTTCCATCCCGTTTCCATGACAAGGTCGTCCTCCTCACCTACGGTGCCAATGAGCCCATCGCCGCTCCGTGGAACGTGAACACGATTGCTGAAGCCTCAAAGTCAACAGAAGTTGAAGCTCTGCTCCCTCACAAATATTGGCTGGTTGTAGCTCGACTGGAGCCAGATCAGCATATCGCCACTATCGTCAATGCCTACCTGCACGGCACGAGCACAAAGCCACTTGTTATTGTAGGCGACTTCTCTTCCAAGAAGTATGAACGAGCGGTCATGGAAGCGCTAAGAAACGCGCCTCCTGGTAAAGACGTCATTTTGACGGGCAGTATATATGACCAACCTGCCCTTACCATGTTGCGGCATAACTGCTGCGCGTATATCCACGGACATTCCAAAGGAGGGACAAATCCCTCTCTTCTCGAGGCGATGGTTCACAAAAACATCATAATCGCTCACGATAACAAGTTCAACCGTGGGGTTTGCGAGGATCGTGCGCTTTATTTCAAAGGCGCTGAGGATCTCCAGCGGCACATGAGGACGATCGAGGAGGATCCCTCAAAGTATGCCCCCCTTAAGGATCAGGCCTACGAACGGGTAAAAGCGGAGTATTCGTGGGACATAGTTGCAGATCAACACGACAGCTTCTTCAAATCCCTATTTAGAGGCGAACCCGAAGGATTCTCAGGGACTACTAACACGATTGACCAGAACCTGACGGCGCACTAAAACGATCTCTTCATTTTTACACAAATTCGCGTTTCAACGGGCTGCGGGTAACCAAGAGCGGACAGCGGTGCGCCGCAGGCGATGGATTTGCCCTCTAAGGCCAACGGCTAACGCCTCTGCGTCCAAATTCTGTGTTTTCCACAAATGGAACCGTCTCTGGCCGCAGTCAAGTTCGCCCTTCGGGGCCGAGCATGCAGCTGCTTGAACCATTATCGCGTCGAAATTTACTGAACGTAAGATACGCCCCGCCCACCTGCTAGACATATTCGGAATATGAGGGCTAAGTACGAGGCTTAAAGCCTGAAATATCAAGCGAGATTTGACGCCTAAGTCAGCGATTACAGCACTTGATGAAATGACTCAATGCGATCTTGGTTCTGAAAAATAGGGACCACAATTGTACCGACTTGCAAAGATGACATCAGCCCATAGCCGTTCGAATCCAATACAGGTCGCAAACTAGCGGTATCAGGGCAAACTTACGAGAAGTAATACCTCTTTGTTCGAGTCGGGGGTAAGATAACCTTGGAGATAACTGGGTCTCACGGGGAACGTTTGCAGGATCCAAGTTTTTTCAGGAGCACAATTAACCTGTCCTTCTCATCTACGCAAACAAATTCATAAGCAGTATCGAGTCAATTCTATCAACAACTGAGTTGCATTACATTTTGCTGAATAAGAAAAGGCCGGTGCGCGTGAACTTATGCCAAGCTATCGGAGATCCTTAAAAAGAATGAAAAGTTCAAACAGACTATACGTGGTAATCAGAAGGCTTAATGCCTTACGAACGAATTTCGTGCGAGAAACGATGAAACTATTGTTCTTGTCGCACGAAATTCCCTCGCCTGCAGCGTCCGATACCCTGCCTCAATATCACTTCATTCGTCATCTGTCGGTTCTTTATAGACACGATATTACCCTTATTTCGTTTGTGTCAGAGCGTTCACGAGCTGAAGATTTAGAGTACTTGAAGAACGTTTGCACTTTGGAAGATCCAATAAGCATTCAATGGGGCGCACTCCCAAAGATGCTCCTTAAAGCGGCCAAAAACAGTATTTTGAACCTGTCAAAGAACCTAAAACATGGTTTGTATATGAACGAGCTGGATTCCTATTACGACCAGCGTATGGAGCAGAAGATACATAAGGTCCTCAAAAAGAATAATTTCGAGCTGATCTTTTCGACGAGGCAAATGGCAAACTACGTTGTTGACGTGGATGTTCCAAAGATCGTGCAGCCTTTTGACGCCATGTCCGAATGGCACAGGCAGGTATCTTCAAATTCACGGGGATTAAAGAGAATTTTCTACTTTATTCGATATGCATTGAATCGATCATATGAAAAGCATATTTATGAGAAGTTTGACGCTTGTTTAGTCGTAACTCAGTTAGATAAAAAACTTCTTGAGTCATTGAATCCGCTGATCCGATGTGTGGTGATTCCTAACGGGGTCGACATAGATTACTTCAGCCCTGCTAATATAAATGAGGAAACTAAATCTTTGATTTTCGTAGCGGACATGAGCAGGACCGGACGCGTTGCAGTCGACAACATCATTTACTTCTACAATGAGATTTTCCCTTTGATACTTAGTGCGAATCCCGATGTGAAACTCTACCTCGTCGGGCGCGACCCAATCAAGGAGATAATGAAGCTCTCGGCCGATCCTTTAGTAAGCGTCACGGGATACGTCAGTGATGTTCGGCCTTATCTAGCAAAGTCCACTGTTTCTATCGCCCCATGGTTCATTGGAACCACCGGAATGAAAAACAAAGTGCTAGAAGCAATGTCGATGGGCAAAGCAGTCGTTACGACTACCAACGGGGCGCGAGGTATCGCTGCCAAAAACAAAGAACATCTCGTTATCGCAGATAATTTCAACGAGTTTGCGAGAGAAATAGTCTCTCTTTTGAATGATCAGAACCTAAGGCATAGACTAGGAGAAAACGCAAGGAGACTCATGGAAGTGCGATACTCTTGGGAAGTAGTGACCAAAACGTTAAATGAATTACTTCTCAACGTTTTACTTGCCAGTGAGTAATTCTCCTCTTCAAAGTTCACGGAACTTAAGATTGCGTCCTATATATCGATCATTGGCCACCTAAAGGCTGAAATGTCATCAAACGAAAGCATAGAATTGAAGCTCAGATTTTTGATTTCCTTTCTATGAGCTCTCTAATTGCCAATGATATTATGATTGAAGCAGCAAATAAGTCGCTCCTGATTTTGTTCCAAGATCCAGGAACTTAAATAAATTAGATTACTCTATAATATATAGCAGTTAGGTAAATAACAAGAGAACAGGCTACGCAACGTCACGATGGCTAACGTGGCTGAAAATGATCTGCGAAAGCATGTGGCCTAGTAATTTCTTACAAAATATATAAACAACTGATTTGCCAGACTAGCACCTTAGCTATTCAACTTCATTTATTCATCCATTTGGCCACCGAATTGATAACCAAACAGAAATAGATGCGATTAATACGACTATGAGCAAAGCAAAAGAAATCCTGCTGATAGCCCCACCAATTTCGCTATCACAAAAAAGAAACATAAGTTATTCTCCCCCTCTGGGGCTTGCCTATCTAGCTGCCGTTGCTCGAAAGGAGGGATACAAGGTAAACTGTTTAGATGCATTAATTGAAGGCTATGAAAAGGGCCCAAGGTGTGTCGATGATGGCACTAGACGTCTATTTCATTACGGATTAACATTGAACGAAATAAGTCGTATCATCGAAAAGACAAAGCCTGAAATAATTAGCTTATCGTGTTCTTTTACGATAGTTTGGGGAAATACAGTAGCTCTTAGTAAGACAATCAAAGAACTTGATCCGGACATCAAAGTTGTAATCGGGGGCGCGCATCCATCAGCCGTGCCTTTAGGTTGCCTTGCAGACACGGTAGATTTTGTGATTATAGGTGAAGGAGAAAAAACTTTCCTCGAACTAATTAATCATTTGAACCATAATTCACCGTCAGATCTAACGAGCATAAGAGGAATTGCCTTCTCACAGAAAGGTCAGCCAATAATCACCCCGCCCCGCGCTCCGATAACAAATTTGGATGAGTTGCCGTTCCCTGCAAGAGAGCTTCTTCCGTTAGAGAAGTATATAAAAGCGGGAAAAGACGGCAAAGCACACGTCCCTGTTAAGCGGGATAGATATATGACTGTGATCACCAGTCGGGGTTGTCCTGGTAGATGTATATTCTGCTCCATTCACTGTGTTTGGGGCCGTTCATGGAGAGCACGAAGCCCTGATAATGTCGTTGCTGAGCTTGAAGAGTTGGTCAGTCATTTTGGAATTTCTGAGATACACTTTGAAGATGACAGCATATCGTTAGATAAACGCAGACTTTTGAAGATTTGCGACCTCATAGTAGATAGGAATTTAGATATTAGCTGGACAACGCCTAACGGCGTCCGCATAAACACATTAGATAAAGAAATTCTCAGAAAGATGAAGCAGTCTGGCTGTTATCAGCTTAACTTCGGCATAGAATCAGGGAATGAATATGTGCGAAATTCAATTATTAAGAAGCCGATAAATAATGACCAAGTTGCAGGCGTGCTTCAAACGTGCAAAGAACTTGGGATTTGGACAATGGGTTTTTTCGTCATTGGATTGCCCGGGGAGACGATAGAGATGATGCATGATTCATTCAATTATGCTAAAAAAATGAATTTTGACAACGCAGGCTTCTTTATTGCCACCCCGTATCCAGGCACAGAGTTGTTTGAGGTTGCACAATCGAAAGGTTATTTGCCACATAATATCGATCTTACAGAATGTATGTTTCCTTCCGCTATGCTAAGCACGGAAGATTTTTCGAATGATGATGTTCTAAAACTGCAACACAACTTCAGCAAAGATTTTGCGATATATAGACTAAAAAAAGAAATCGACCCCATTAGCATAATAAAAAGGCTTTCGCAACTGCGATCATACGAGGATCTAAGATTCTTGCTTGCTAAGGCGCGCGTCATACGATTTTTCACATAAATCGCTTAAAGAGAACATTGAGGTGTATGAGGATATGCGGTCAAGCTCATCGTTGGAAAAAATACCCGGCAACCAATTCTGACCGGCGATTTGAAAGTAAAGAATGGATTGTGCGGCAGGCATAGCGCTGTATTGGGAGTGTGGAAAGAACCGTATACGGACAAATTTGAAGGAGTCAATATACGGATCAACAGTGGTTTATGGCATAGGTGCTCAGGTGGGTGGTAAATGCTTTTATCTTCAGAACTCGAGGCGATGGTTCACAAAAACATCATAATCGCTCACGATAACAAGTTCAACCGTGGGGTTTGCGAGGATCGTGCGCTTTATTTCAAAGGCGCCAGGTGCCGCGAGATATCCAAGTATCCCCAAGATTTGACCGGGAAGCACCTGGGACAACGAACAAGTGAGCGCACGCTGAATGTAGATGTAGAGGCTCCATTGAGCCCGGCGCCGTAACCAGGATGAGCATTGCGGGCAATATCCCCCTCACTATAACAGCGCGAGTGCTTTTTTAGTGCTTTTTTTCCTAGCATAAACCACCATGCTTCCTGACGAGCGAAAAATAGCTAGAATGCCGGCTATCAAGAAAGCTAGCGGATACGCTAATGCAAAGGTTATTTTTGGGGGTAACTTGCTGCCTCCGAGGACATATTGGATGCTGCTTATAACTCCAAAGGGGTGGGTATCATACTTTACATCGATTACCGAAAAACCATTTTTTTCTAGCATTGCGGCAATTGTGGCACGAGAGAAGTGATACAAGTGCCGGGGGAGCTCCCAAGGAAACCAAGCCGATCCAAACATCTTGCTCTCCCAGCTTTTAGCATCTGGAATGCTGATAGCTAACAAGCTATCCGCTTTTAGAATTCGATGTACTTCGCTAAGCGTTTCAGTTGGATCTTGCGTATGCTCAAGAACTTGAAGCATTGTTATAACATCAAAAAAAGTGTTTGGAAACGATGCTTGCTCAACTGTGCCATTAAAGATGGTCGATCCCACATTTCTTCGCGCCAATTCACAAGCGATTGAGCTTGGTTCGACACCATAAGCGCCCCAGCCAGTTTGTTTCATCGATGCGAGATAACTACCGTCACCACAACCAATATCTAACAATTTACCGTTAGTACGTTCAGGTATTGATATCCTGTACGAAATCGCCTGCAGAAGTATTGCGTGGAGTTTTGAGACTCCCCGCAGCAACGATCTGTTCGAAACGGAAAAACCCCAAAGGGTTTGCGGGTCCCAATAGGTTTTCGGGTAGTACTGCGTCAGATACTGTTTGTTAGGCCGGGGATTGACATACATTAACCCACACATATTGCATTCGACGACACTGAATTTACCAGGAAGCCCGTACTGCCTGTCTGCACCGACGAACTTGAGAGTGAAATCTTCAGCACCACATAAGTTGCAAGGTACATATTCTTCTGTTAAGTCTGTCGACAAGTATGCAGTGTTATCTGCAGTCGAAGAATCGTTAAGCATTTGCAATTCAATGAATGAACTGTGGAATAAGTATCTTGCTCCAAACTGCCGCGATCAAGTTTTTCCCTCTTCATTTCATTATTTGTTGCTTCAGTTCAAGAAACCGTGGTCTTATTTTTTGTTCGCGGTCTATTTTCTCTTACGTTTATCGCGCTGGAGTCCTAGCGTCGCGTGTTTGATCCAGAAGGGAGGATGCCACTGCAGTAAAGAAAGATATTCGTTCCAACCGGTTCCTGTGTGTGCTATACTGCACCCGCGCCTCATGCAGGAATTAAGAACCATAGCACTGGCTATCAAAAAAGTAGTGTACAGATTATATGCCGACGAATATTGCGGATGCGGTGTGCAATCTGCAAATACCCGGCGAATACAAAAGACTTCGAAGGATCCGTCCAAAGGTTCCATCGATGCGTTTATGCCCATTGTGCTTTCCATGCAAGATCGTTAAAGCGACCAAGAAAGCAAATTGTTCATTGCCCTTCTCAAGAGCAAATTGCATTGCTTTAGTAATTGAAAGCATCTTCGTCACGTGCCTTTGAAGGAGTGTGCAGTTTAGTCCTACTGAACTGGGCACAGACAAGCAAATCGGCCAAGGGCGGATCTTTAATCTCAAGATTATTACTACGTGGAGCAAGTTGCTGACGATTATGAAAACATTTATGAAGATATGCTGTAAAACGTGATTCACGCGCAGCGGAAGACTAGAAATGTCAGAAACGGCAAAAAAAAGAATTGCGGTGTTTTACTTCTCTTGCATCCCTTATAACAGTTTATATCAGCGTCCGCAACAACTATTCAGAGAGTGGCGATCTCATTTTGAAGATTCATTTGACTTCTATTATTTTGACTTCCCGAAATTTACTGATACTGTCGTAGATTTAATACAAAAAGTCTTGCAACCCCTAAGAAAAAAAGATTTCAACGAAGGAGGTGAGACCGATTCACACGTCATAAAGGGGTGTTTATACCCGCCACGTGGCATAGGGCGGTACCGTTTGCCTCACTGGATGTTCGAAAATCCCTTTTCATTTGAGATCTGCAATTCTTTCGTCCTTAAGGCGGTGGACGAGCGTTGTAGCAGATCTCAAAAACGAGTCGCAATTGTTGCTGCTCCATTATGGGAGCCTTTTATTTCGAAAAACGAGTTCGATCTTGTGTGTTACGATTACTTAGATGCTATCGAATTTTCCTCGATGTTCTTTAGCTACTACGTCACGAAAAAGCAACATGAAAAGCTCATCAGAAGAAGCGATGTAGTTTTTGTGACCGCTGAGGCGTTAAAACAAGAGACGCTCGCAACTGCAAGTGACAAAGAGGTAGTGGTGGTTTCGAACGGTGCTGATAGCGAGTTCTTTGCACGCAATAGAGAGTTGCACCAAGTCTTAGATTATGCGACAAAGAACAGAAAAATTGTGGGATGGGTCGGCACTCTGGGTTCGTGGGTCGATCTTGATCTTGTTTATGATGCGGCCGAAGAATTAGCTGAAGTGGATTTTATATTAGTGGGACCTTTTGATTCAAAAACCAAGACTTACCTCAAAAACAAACCCAAAAACGTACATACGTTAGGGATTAAGAAATATGCACAAATACCTTCATACGTTGATCTCTTTGATGTCGGCATCATCCCTTTTAAGTCAGGGCCGACTTCGGACGCGACCAATCCCGTTAAGCTCTATGAGTATTTCGCCCTCGGTAAACCCGTCGTCGCCACTCGCTTGAAAACTCTTGAGAACTATGCCGATGGGCACCTGTTGAAGACAGCGTCAACATCAGGAGAGTTTGTGGAGGCCATACGCTTTTTCCTCACACAGGACTCGGAGAATTGGCAAGCATCCAGACGACAGATTGCACAGCAGAATTCCTGGCTGAGCAAAGCTACGACCATCATCAGAAGTATTGAATCTAAAGTGCGTGAAACGCCTGCATAGACCAAGCACGGAATATGCTGATCGCAGTCAAATCGGAAAATACCAGTGCAACCGAGTTTGTGTTTTAGAAATAAAGCTTGCAAACTTACGAGCGCTTCGCTGTAAGTTAGCGGTGAACAAGCTGGACTTGATGTGCTGATCAACGTGCGAAGCAAGACACTTTGAATTAGGAACTAGAATGCAGAACAAAGCGCTGCAACGAACGTTAGGAGAATCCAAGATTGTTGCGAGGTAGCAAAGAGTACCTCAGGGCCGTGGCGCTCACGACGACGGAAAACGCAGATAGGCTGTCTGGTGGACGTGAACCAAAAGTTGTGATCGTTGTTTTGAACTGGAACGGTAAGTGCGTTACAGCTGAATGTTTGGCGTCTCTCAAGGAGGTAGACTATAGCAACTACGAAATACTGCTTGTAGACAACGGCTCAACTGATAGGTCTCAAGAATACTTCAGAGCCCATTACCCGGAGATAACCCTCCTTGAGAACGAAATGAATCTCGGTTTCGCCGAAGGGAACAACGTAGGCATCCGATACGCAATGAACGGGCAAGCAGACTACGTTTTGTTGCTTAATAATGATACCCTCGTGCACCCCAAATTCCTGTCTAAGCTTGTGCGCGTTGCGGGGCGTGATTCAAGAATAGGCTTTGTCGGGCCGAAGATCTACTATCATGATTGGAGTGGGCAACGAGATGTTATTGCATTTGCGGGAGGCTGCGTCAACCTTTGGATCGGAAAAGCTCGCAACATCGGTGAGGATGAAAAAGACAGAGGACAGTATGAGGACACGAAAGAGGTGGATTATCTCCAAGGTTCGTGTTTAATGGTGAAAAGAGAGGTCATTCAACGAATAGGGTTGCTCGATTCAACGTTCTTCGCGTATTGGGAGGAGATCGATTGGTGCGTGCGCGGTCGCCACGCGGGGTACGCATCATTGTTTATCCCAAATGCGAAGATTTGGCACAAAGTCGCAGCCTCAAGTGGAGGCCTTCCAAGCAGGTATTACCAGACGAGAAACCTATTCTGGTTCATGAAGAAACGCGCTACCAGAAAACAGTACCTCTCTTTCCTGCTGTACTTTTTTTTCGTGCAGTTTTGGATTTCGACTGGAAAGATCCTCGGGAGCAGTAAAAGCCGCAATCAGTTTCTCAGTTTCTTGAGAGGCGTCCGAGATGGAGTTAGCAACCGCTCACTCGACTTTCACTAGTTGTCATCGTGGATACTCATGATCATTGTTGCGCTAAGCGATTAATCGAAAAAGTCGCTCTTAACCAGAAAAATGACTTATTATGCGCGCTTTTTGCCTCGCATAAGGCCTCTGAGATCACATTTAAGCGTTGAGATAGCGTCATAGCCTCTATCGGAGTTTGGCTCTCTCTCGGCATAGGCGTGGGACGCGAACCCCGTCACCCAGGTATCTCATGAGGCTAGTCGGCGTACTATCGGGATGAAAGCCGCCGGCATCATATGATACCGCCTTCCTAATTGAGTTGTTGCACCCCCATATTCCACCGTCTTTTACTTTTGTGATCTCACTTCCCTTATCAAGAATGCTCAAGAAACCAGGGATATATTTGGCCCACGCCGGCTCTTTTGTTTCAAAACGAGGCAGTACCTTTCCACCGACGCACCCCACTTTTGGATCTGTGTAAGGCCGCGTGAGCCCTGAAAGCCAGTCCGGATCGCATATTACGTCATCATCTGTGTAGGCGAGTATGTCTCCCTTTGCTATCCGTGCCCTGCGTGCCTCGCGTAGTGAGGGCCATCCCGCAATTCTTCATAATAATGATCTCTTTTTTTCCTGCTGCTGGCATTCTTCAACAACACATCGAATATCGTCCGTTGAATTATTACCTATTCCGTGGCGCACGCGCGTGATGCACTCCGGTGCAGACAGCGAACGGAGCGTACTATGAAGGACACGGAGACGAAGCTTGCGTGCTTCAAACTGCGTGCGCAGGGAAAATCACTCGCGGCGATCGCGGACACGGTCGGCGTGCGAAGACAGACGGTGGCCAATTGGCTCGGGGGAGCACGAGGAGGAAGTCGAAAACCTGAAGGCGATGGAACTCGACGCCTTGCGCGAGGCCTGCTGGATGACGACGCAAGCACGCATCGAGCGCCTGAGCGCGAGGCTCGAGCACATAACGGCGGAGCTGGACAAACGCGACTTTTCCGACGTCCCGACGGCGAAGCTCGTGGAGCTCGAGATGAAGACACGCGCTGAGCTTGCCCGAACGGGATTAATACGGAGTACCAAGCCAATCAGCGGTTAAGACGCTCTGCGCGGGCTTATTCTGCGGGGTGAAGTCGGCATTGCCGGCACCTCCCGCATTTGGGTCAGGGTACCATGTCCACCAGAACATCCCCGCAAACCACGGCTTGTTGGCAAATACCTGCAAGGTTGCCTGATAGCAATTGGCCTGTAATTGTGGATTATAAGGCCCACTACTTTTATAACCGGATGCACCGTAGTCGACGCTCTGATATCCAATCTCAGTGAATATCACCGGTTTGTTTATAGCTGCCTGCCACGTCTCAATCTCTTGCAGCCAGTTGTGCGTCTCGCCGTTATGGACGTAGCGTGACCATCCGGTAACAGCGTCAACTACCGAAGGCGTCTTCGCATCGCTCAGCGGAAAGTACGCGTCAATTCCTGCATAGTCGAGTAAGCCCCAAAAAACAACCCTTTTATACTCAGTTTCCATAGGGGCGTAAGTGAGCGGCCCACTGTAGATTGCTCGTATTCCGCTTATCACGGTGCTCCAGTTCGAGTAGTGGGCTTCGTCGATTCCATTGGCTTCGGTGCCTATGCAGAGCAGTTCGACGCCGTGGTCTCGTGCAATCTGTGCATAGTGGTTGATAAACGCCGCGTAACTCGCAAACCACGCGGTAGGGTCTGTTGGGGTAATGGTACTCGAATTCCCACCTATTACCGTATCTATTGGTTTGAGCATCACGCTCATCCCACGGGCGTGGATGTCGTTAATCGCATCAATCACCGCGGCGTCGGTTTGGGTGTAGTAAGAATCAGGATAAATGGTATTTGACGTAGAAGAGGACTGAACCCACCAAACATTCACTCCGACCCAGTTAGCTCCCGTGCTCTTTGAAGCGTTGAGCGACGCCTGGGCAGCTGAAGAAGAGAAATCGCCTGGTGGTGTTGTATACCACCATGCGACGTAGTCAAACCCCCTGTACTTCAGGGCGCCCCCTTCGAGAGGAAACGATGCCGCTGTGTCTATCGTCGAGTGTATCGTGACCACGCCGACGAACAGGACGGTTAGCAGGAGAATGACTATTAAAGGAGTAACATGCCTGTAAACGTTCATTTTTATTTCCGATCTCGTTCTTTTTCCAAAGACAAAACACCAAAGACGCGCTGTTCCACGAGCACGGGAAGTGCTGTCTCAGCACAAGCGCAGCAAGACGGAGATATTGAAGTGCACGACGGGAAAACCCCGCAAAAACGAATACGCACCTACGGTAATGCCGCCCGCAGCTATGGCATGCTTCGTTGTTACGTGGTCTGTCGGCGCGAGGGATGATAAAATTTCTCATTCGTCCGTCTTTCTACCGCCGCCAAAGATACGTCTCCAAAATCCAACCTTTGGCGCTGGCAACCGAAGGGTCACGAATTCTGGTTGTTTCTGGAGGGTTTTCTTTATCGTGACGTAGTTCTGAGGTAAGTCCCTGTTCAGTGTGCAGCAACGTCTCAAGATTTGCTGTCTTCTATTTCAATAGTTCAACCTCGTATTGCAGGCCGGTGACGACAGTATTGCGTGAGCTTTCTGACTGCTGCAGTCTTTCCACAGCCGAAGCATTGCGCTCTTCAGACGCCTTCAAATCATGGTCAAACTTCTCCGTAACGCTCTCAAGTTCCTCAAGCGAGTGCTCAAGCTGTTGGATACTTTTTAAACGGTTTGCTTTAGTTTGCTCGACTAGTTTTTCGCAATCTGAGCGAATCTGCTGCACTTCAGTCGCGTGCACAGCGATAAGCTCCTCTACTTTCTTTTCGTGTTCGTTATGTGTGCGTTGAGCGATTTCTGCGCTCTCTGTACGCACCTTGCGTATTTCATCCTCAAACTCAGCAGCTGATTTTCCCTCACAGTGCTGTTCAATGTATTGGGCGAAAGGGTCGAACACGCGGAGCACAACTGAGTCCTTGGCTGCAGCTCGAAGGAGCTACACGACGTGTATGAACAATACCCCGACGGACGTCCTTGGACGGCGAGCATTCACCGATAACGCTGCCGCATCCCGCGTCACCAAGCCCGGCGCTGGATATGACTCTACTCCGTGGCGCACGCGCGTGATGCACTCCGGTGCAGACAGCGAACGGAGCGTACTATGAAGGACACGGAGACGAAGCTTGCGTGCTTCAAACTGCGTGCGCAGGGAAAATCACTCGCGGCGATCGCGGACACGGTCGGCGTGCGAAGACAGACGGTGGCCAATTGGCTCGGGGGAGCACGAGGAGGAAGTCGAAAACCTGAAGGCGATGGAACTCGACGCCTTGCGCGAGGCCTGCTGGATGACGACGCAAGCACGCATCGAGCGCCTGAGCGCGAGGCTCGAGCACATAACGGCGGAGCTGGACAAACGCGACTTTTCCGACGTCCCGACGGCGAAGCTCGTGGAGCTCGAGATGAAGACACGCGCTGAGCTTGCCAGAGAGTTCCCTGAGCCTCACATCCGCAGCGAGCAACAGCTCCGGGACGCGAAGGCCGACGGAACCGCTGAGATCTTACGAAGCTTTTCGGGTTCAAGGATTAGAATAACGCGCAACAAGGAAAATATGGGCGCTTACGAATCGTCGAATAGAGGCTTTAAGATTGCACGGGGCAAATACGTCGCACGTCTGGACGCGGATGACATAGCTATGCCCACCAGAGTCGAACGACAAGCTCAGCACTTGGACGAGCGCCTCGAAACAGGACTTGTGGTATCTGGAGTCCACGTGATCAACGAGAGCGGCAAACCAGTTTACTTTTCTGAGTGCAAATTAAGCTCAGAAGAGTTTTATTACCTTACTTTTCCACAACTGCATTTTTTCATTCGTCAGCAATGTTCAGAGCGAGCACGGTTTTGGAACTTGGCGGATACGACGAAGGTTTTCTGAGGCCCTCAGATTATGACTTATGGTCGCGCATACGCACTGTTTCGCGCATAGATTGTATACCTGAACCTCTCACAGCATGGCGAGACTCTGCGGCTAATATGTCTACCGTCTTTAAGCGCGAGCCAGATGATGCAGCTATCGCATCTTCAGCCATAATATTAAAACTTTACTGGGTACGCTCAACGATATTGAAAAAATTGTCTGCTTTCATGAAGGAGGATTTTCTGAGAGCACGCAACGATAACCTATGATGCTCTTTGTAAGCTAGAGAAAATACAACAACCGCTATTAGATAGCTGCCCCGCTTGCCTAGGTAAGGATTAACTGAATACTTTATGCGAGCGAAAAATGCGAATTTATTTATGGTTGATGTTGGCTAACCAGCAGCACGAAGACGTCCTGTACTTGTTGCGGCATACACCATTTCGAAAACTCATGTTCGGGTTAGTAACGCATTAGATGCGAACCATAACCAAGCGAAACAATGGATAACGCAATACAAATTTCAGCAATAGTCCCAAGGTTCAACCGACTGAGCACGCTTCCGAACCACCTCGACAGCTTGCTCCATCAAACTCTCGACCACGCTTGTATGAGATTATCATTTTGGATCATAACTCAAACGGTAGAACGGGAGAAGTCCTGCACAGCTACTCAAGCTGCTCTTACACAATGCGCGTTACGTCTTCGAACCGCGACAAGCCCTCACTTAGTGCGACACCGACGTTTTGAGCTTCTAAAATGTATATTCAGCTGTCCGGTACCTTTAGGCAAGAATTGATCCTCGGAATCGGAGAAATACGATGAGTCTATGGGACTGGCCCAAAACTGCGATCTACGGGTACGGGTCACTCGTTTCTAACATAGTGAGGCTTGATAAAGTTCTGGCCAAATCGCTGGATGTGAAGACAAACGCTTCAAGCAGCTTTAAAGCAGAGCACGCGACTTACGCTGACAAGTTGTTTTTGAAGTGCATGAAGAACCTGCTGAGAGACGTCGATATAAGTCCTGAAGAACGCTGCGACTTTCATCAAGCGCCGTTTCCGGAGAGGGTTCTATTAAACGTTCGTTATTGTTCCCTGTTCTTCCTAAAAAAAGTGCATGAAAATCTAATTCTGAAAAATCCGGAACTGTTAGAGGGAGTACAACCAGAGGGACGCTGTCTTGCAACACTGCAACGCGCGGTCGCCTCTGTCATTTTGAGCCTAAATGCGAACGACGTCATCTTAGTACTGCTCAATAGGCGATACAGACAGTTGCTCCTTGAACCAATATTTCAGAGACTGGATCTAAATAAACGTTTTTTTGGCAGGTCATTCTCGAGTTAAGGTATGCTAAAAATCGCTGCTGTCGTTCCAACACGCAATCGCGCAGAAACCCTCAGCACGTGTATTGATAGCTTACTAAATCAAACTTTAGCCAGCGATGAGTTCGAGATCATTATCGTCGACAACAGTTCAACTGATGCGACTAAAGAGGTCGTTGAGCGGTTTAGCAAGCAATCGGGGGGTCATGTCAGATACATTCTCTCAAAAGAGATCGGTCTTCACCACGCGCGCAACGTTGGCGCAAAGGCAGCAAGCGCTGAGATCCTCGCCTACACGGATGATGACGCTATTTGCGACGGTCACTGGCTGGAAGCGCTATTGGAGGCCTACGAGCACAAAGACGTCGGCTGCGCTGGAGGGAAAATCATCATCAAATGGGACGAGAAACCGCCTGATTGGCTAAAGCCCTACGAGAACTTCTATGGGAAACTGGACTATGGCAGCACGTGTCGCGTACTGCTCCCGCACGAATCTATCTTCGGCGCCAATTATTCGCTCAGAAAGAACATGCTGATGGAAGCAGGCGGATTTCATCCGGATCTGATCGGCACGCGAAGAGTCGGAGACGGTGAAATAGGACTTTTCCGCGATCTGATAAACAACGGAGTCAAAGCGGTATGGGCCCCAAAAGCTGTCGTCTGGCATCTCCAAAAAGCAAAGTATCACGGAACCCTGGAGTACTTAAAAGGATGTTTCAAAGACCTCGGTGTGAGTATGGCCTATGGGGAGCTCCGCGGTCAATTGCCGGTAAGATCTTCGCTGTTCGCGCGCGGAATCGCTGCCACAGCCTATTGGTGCGCCTTTAAATCTCTAGCTAAGTTCTCACAATTCAGGAACAGTTCTAAGTTGATAAGTCGCAAGCTGTGCGCGTGCTATTATTGGGGAAGGGCCACTTATTTGCTGGAGCTTATTTATCAAGACCAACTGCGAGACTACGTATCTCGACGCAGTTGGCTCGAATAGTAACTCAAATTGCTAATAGTATGGCACTATCCAGATTACAGAACGTGCTTTCGCTCCCATGACAAATCATCAAGCTCATTTCGGGACAAGTATCGACCTTGCGCTTACTTAAGCAGTCAGGACCGTCTAAGATGTCTGAAGGTCATGGCTCCTCGCCGCTCAAGCCCTTCCTTATTATCTTGATATTCAAAGTCCCCGCGTTTTTGGTTAAGTACGTCCTTCGGGACGTAACGCGACCACGTGCCATAGCGGATCACGCGACCACGTGCCATAGCGGATCGGGTCAGTTATATCGAGATAGTTCTGCTTGTGCAATCTCTAATGTAGGACTCGTCGTATGTAATAGCCATCTCTGGCAACGTTTCGCTTACAGCTCTAAATCCGTGACCGTCATACGTGAGTAGCAAGGTGCTTTCCCCCCGCTTAATACGATCTAGCGTATTTGGCGTTAGCAGGAAGTATGTGGTAAGTGATTTTCCCCCTGTTTTGAGCACACGCGCAATCTCAGAAAGATACCCCTCCACGCCTCTCGGCAACATATGAGTAAAAACTGAGCCAAGAAATACAAAATCAAACGACTCATCGTCAAACGGGAAAATATATTCTTGCGCCTCAAACACGCCGTTTGGGTTGTACTCTTTGTTTACCACATCTGCAAATTGAAAGTGAAAATTCGGAAAGCTGGCCTCTCTCTTTGCTTTGAAAAAATCGCCTGAACGTCAGTTTTTCTAGATGATTAGATGGATACTTTATCAACATTGATCCGAAATAGCGCCGAAATTTTTTGCATACAAAAGCAGCTACTGTGTCTTGTCTAACCAAAGGGGCAATTCTATGAGCTTTTGCCGGGTCTTCTCGAGTTCAAGAATGGCTACGCGTGTCACGTGGCCGACCGCCAAAGGAAAGCCTCATCATGAAAGCATCTAACGCCATCTACGTCGACTTGCTTATCATTAGCCCACCAATGTCCCTAACAAAGAAGTGATGAGCTTCAGCTTCTTCGTTCTTGCACCCCGTTGACACGTCTGTTTCGGAGTCTCTCCACTTGAAAAGAGGTTCCATTGCTGGTGCGAAATCAATAACTGTTTCAGATAGCCAATTCTGTCTGCGTGAAAACATGTTCGACCAATCTTTAGCGCAGTTCTCGCGGTCACGTCCGAGATGCAAAGGACTATATTTTGGCGGGCCCCATTCACGCATTGTATGGGTGAAATATGCAGTGAATCAAACGCTGCTGCAGATTTGGAGTATGCTACGCCAAATCCCAAAGTGACGGTCTTAATGCCGGTATATAACGGCGGGCGCTTTTTGCAAAAGGCACTGGATAGCATGTTAACCCAAACGTTCACTGACTTTGAGCTTTTGGTGGTCTATGACGAATCTACCGACGAGACAGCAACGATACTCGAAAGCTACAGCGATCGACGCATTCGAGTCATCACCAATAAGGGACATTTAGGAGTCGCGGGATCCCTGCGCAGAGGACTCAATTGCGCGCGCGGAGAGTACATTGCACGCATTGATGCTGATGATATCGCACTGCCCGAGCGACTCCAAAAACAGGTAACCTATTTGGATAGTCACCCAGAGGTCGGAATGGTGGCCAGCTCATGCGTCATCATCGATGAAGACGGAAGGCCGACTTGCGGTAGTACTCAAGCACTCACCCCGGAGCAGATATATTACACGTTGGCTTTCCATAACTGCATATTCCATTGCTCTGTTACCTTCAGAAAAGCGCTCGTTCTCAGCTTGGGCGGATACGACGAAGCAACAAACCGGGCAGAAGACTACGATCTGTGGGCTCGGATTGCAAGGCGCGCTAAAATAGTCCAGCTCGATGAGATTCTAGCTCAGTGGAGGGACAGCAGAGCGAACATCACAAACAGCTTCGGAGGGCCTATGTCGGAGGTCGCAAAGACGATCTTCTTAAAAAACCTAAAGCGTCTCACCAACAAAAGCGTCGCCGTTGAGGAGTTGTCTTGCTTTCACGATCTAGGATCTCCAGAAAGATACCCAGTCACTGTCAAGTATCGCTCATTGCTGCTGCTAGAAGAAGTGCAAAAAAGATTAGTCGTCATGGCACCTGAAGGACTACAAAGGTCAGAAATAGAGAAGCACTGTCAAAATCAACTACAAGATCATATCTACGCAATCTTTTTAAACCATCAAGCGGGGGATATGATTCGAGTCGTGCTGAACTCCCGATACAGAAAATTGTTACTAAGCGCCATTAACAGAAAGGGGTTAAAGCGGCAAGCACGGGATACGATTCAAGTCATGTTCTGCACGATACGAAAAGCCGCGCTCTCGATGCCATATAAAGAATAGCTTTAATGACTGAGGGATACGCGCTAACAGCCCGCCGGCCGTTAGTGAACTTACGCCATAAGTGCCCCGGCATTTCCCTCGGCGGCAATTATTCTCTTGCCTCCAAGTCATGGCAGCGCTGCCCGCAAAATCCCACTCAATTGTTCATGCACGACTTTTTAACCGACAGATTCTTTTGACTGGTGTGAGCAGGAAGGCACGCAGCACAGACAATTGTCGAATCGCTGAACGTTTATAGCAGCTCACCTCTCAACCGTTCATCACAGATCACAGCATCACCTTATAAGCAAGAATCTCCAAATGAGAGACTTTCGCGCCGGTATGTCTTGCATAGTGGGGGCATTCTCGTGGCTCTCCGAGGAGGATGGTATAGTGCATCTGCTGCTCGAGGTTCCCGCGGAGCATATCGCACGGCGTGGACGGGCACGCTTGGCATCACGTACTCGTCACCTGTACAAGCCTCTGTTTAGCGCTCACCCGGCCACATGTGTGCGAAATGACTAGATCGGCTTGATCGCGCTGGACGAACTGTTCCAAAAACTTCACCTCATTGCCGAGGCGCGAATCGTCAGCCGCGAATCTTGCAGCCGACGAATTTTATACATTTACGACAGTCCATCATTAACGGCACATTGCGTCGCTCCCTTACATCCGTTAGGTATATCCGGAAAAACTAATGAGGACCAAGTTCGGGCCTACTCAAAGATTGCTACGGGGCTTCCAATTAGCGCACGTTCTTTTGTGGCGTTCCGGAAAAAAAAGCGTATGGGGCTAATTTGGCCTTCGCTTATTGATCCGGACGTGTTATGTGTGTCGGTTTTTGGAAAAAAGAATAGAATGAAGCTTAGTTTAATCGTTCTTCTTTTTTCGACGGCTCTGGTTTGTCGGCTTCGGCTTCGTTGAGCTGTTTCAAATGCTGCGGCGATTCTGACGCGGTTTCACTCACTGTCGTCTTGCTGCTTCCGCACAGGCACAAAGGTACAGTTAATCTCAAACGGGCCGGTTTGCTCTTGTTCCACCGCTCGCTTATCAAGTCGTGCCCACTTGTCCGGATACTTATGTTCAAGGAACCACGTTGCCGCTCTCCAATCCTGAGCAGCCCTAGTGATAACCTCGACGTTTGTTATGGTGGCCTCTGCCTCTGCCACGCGCAGGGCCTCTAGAAACTCTACATATTCTCCCGACTTCTGACTCTCGCCCTTCTTCTCCCGGGCCAACAGCGTGTTATAGTGTATGCCTGCAGCCCGACATGCGTCGACGCGGCAGGCTCCGGACCGTAATGCTTCGATGAGCTTTTCCATAGGCTTTCGGTAAGCTTCGAGGGCCGGCCGGTCCTGGTCTTTTGTGCTTGCATACGTTCTTAAGTTTTTTTCAAGGCATTTTCAAAGATGCGATATTTTTGATCAAAGCGTGATAATGGTTATGCGTTTTCTATTTCTTGTTTTGATGCTCTCTCCTCGGAGCTACACGGCCTATTATTAGATTATCACTTTTCCCAGAGAGAGGGCCCCTTATGTTGGCTTCTTTATATACCCTTCTCTAGGTTTCCATGATAAAATGGTAATAGATAGATAGAACTATTCTCTATCTCTACTTTATAGTTATCAAATCTTAAAACAAATCTCATATTATCCTTCTTTTTGTTACAGGAGGTATTATCAAGCCTTGATAAAACGTTCACGTGCAACCCTTTGCGTCCTCAGAGACGTTAATGCGCTCTAATATTGCCTCTAGTGATATGAGCGGCCCGATTTCAGGTTTCTCTACTTCGAGCGGCTCAATAGGCTCATATCTCTTGTCGTTGACCGTTGCGCTTCGAGGCACATCGGTCAGGACCGTTTGGCCGAGGTCCGTCAGCTCTCTCGCGACAGTTTGGTACATAACATAACGGTCGCGATTCCGCCGCACGACAGCTAGCGTAACAGCTCATACATACCAGAACAAATAAGTGTATAAAATATGAGCCTAAGATGCGGGAATGAGCTGCGGGAAATTTACCTTGAATGCTTTATCCCCTTGACTTCCGGTTCCGTCCTCAGTAGAATAACCGATTGGAGATTGGCGAGGCCGAAGATATGAAGATTGCATACCTCATCAACGCCCATAATAATCCGAAACATCTTCAACGCCTGATCAATGCCCTTTCCTCTGAGTCATCGGCTTTTTTCATTCACATAGGCCTCGATTCGAATATGGATGATTTCTTAGGGATCAACGGGAAGAATGCCTATTTTTGTGAGAAGAGAATCCGTTGTTACTGGGGCGACTTTTCGATAGTCCGGGCTGCATTGATGCTTATTCAGACGGCCTTTACCGATGATCGGCACTTTAACTATTTCGTATTTCTTAGCGGAACTGATTATCCGGTGCAACCGATATCTTATATTGAGACTTTTTTTCGTCGCCACAATGGAACGGAATTTATCGACCTGGTTCAAATCCCTAATGAGGAAGAGGGGAGAAGAATCTGGCGGATCTCGAGCTACAACCCCAGGCCAAATGGTCTCCGGACAGCCAGGATTTTGAGGAGGATGTTGGTCAAAACCGGTTTCATTCCTAGATGCGCACCATCGCCCGACGCACCGTGGGCAATCACGTTCTATGGGGAACGCAATTACAAGGCGCATTTGTGCGGGCTTACCCCTTACGGTGGTCACTGCTGGTGGGCTTTTTCTCGGGAAGCTTGTAACTATATACTGAATTTTGTAGACGAGAATCCCCGAATAGTGAATTTCTTTAAGCATACCCATCTCCCTGATGAATCATTCTTTCAGACGATTTTGGGAAACTCACCCTTCAGATCAAAAATACAAAGATGTTTAACCTATGCGAACTGGGAAGCCGGCGGTTCGCATCCGTCTCTTATCAGCGAGAATGATCTTGAACTCTTCAAAGTAGCCGGACCTATCATCATAAGTCAATATGTTAACCGTGCTCTGGATCCAAGCGGGGTAAAAAGGAGTGATGCCTACGGAACAGGAGAGATCTTATTCGCCCGAAAATTCTCAGATGATGCCGAGGAGATGGTGGCAAAGCTCGATCAGATTATAAGGGAAAAAGAAAAAAGACGGACTTCGCCGTAATTATAGCCGATCGGCTTTGCGTGTCGCCTGGGAGCTCAATCGAGTCATTTCTTGGAATCCAATTTGTGGCAAATGCTACCCAAAATACGGGATCGATATACTGTTGAGGGCGACAAGATCATCGATAAGCCGACCCCCTCTAAGCTAGATTTGAAAAGAGGCCGTTGAGTTTTCGTGATAGTAGCTTTCCTAGGAGAGCTTGAGTTTGTATTGAACAAAGGCTAGTTGGGCGAGAGGCCGCGCTGGCACATTATGCAGCGATTGAAAAGATACGGGAGACGGTGTCCACTGAATGAGTGCTTTGAATCATGAGCGGGCAGATTAACGACAATAGAGACCGATAGCGAGCCAATAAGTGTGATACTCACTATCAAGGCTCGCAGAGCCCGCGACTTAAAGTGGACTCTCAACAGACTTTGTGAAAGAAAGGTTGGCCATTCGATAAGGGCTCCACAATCCTTTCTGCAGATCGAGAGTTCTGATCGAAAATGATCGGAATTTGATGGTTGCGGCAAGAGAGGTCGCGCAGCGATGGCCGCCCTGCTGCTAGGCGTCACCTTTATCTAGCGATTACACGAGAGGTAAGTAATGTGGCGTTAGTCTACTCAACTGGATTGCAACTGCACGATCCGGAGAGAGGAGACAACTGAGAGGTCGGCAAAGTACTGATTCAGAGTCCACAGGCAAAACGTGACTAAGCGCCATGTTGCTAGTTCGATTCAAGAGACAAGCGTCATAGACTCTCGACCCGCGAACACTGACTACGACAGGGCCAATGTATGGACAGCAGATTGATAACAACCTATGAGCCCGACAATTCTTTGAAAAAGGGATATAGAAGCATCTTTCCCGAGATCTATAATGAGCTCAAAGCGAACCGATGGCTGATCTTTCAGCTATTTAAGAAAGACTTTCTCGCTTTGTACAAGCAATCCTTCTTAGGACTTATGTGGGCGGTGATAATACCCCTCATCACCGTCGGCACCTTTGTTGTGTTGAACGGTGCTGGCATTTTCAGTACCGGATCGATTGCTGTTCCGTACGCACTGTATGCCGTGCTTGGCGTTACAATCTGGCAGCTATTCTCAGCGGGCCTTATTGCCAGTTCCAATTCATTGGTCTTGGCCGGTGCAATGATTACGAAGATCAATTTTTCCCTGAAATCACTCGTCGTAGCGTCCATGGGTCAGTCAATTCTGTCGTTCTTAGTTGGGTTCTGTGTGGCGGTAGTTTTGCTCTTTTATTATAAATTTGTGCCAAGCGCGGGGATATTGCTCCTGCCTCTCCTGATTATTCCGATCATCCTCCTGACCTTGGGCCTCGGCTTCATGGCATCTCTCTTGAATGGGATACTGCGCGATATCGGCAACATGCTCTCAGTTTGTATGACGTTTTTGTTGTTCTTGACGCCGATCTTGTACACAAAACCGACGACTGGCATTCTTGCGGTCGTCGCGACGTATAACCCACTATATTACCTTGTGAGCGTGCCGCGAGATCTTATGTTGACTGGCGTCAGCTCCGAATGGAAGGGATTTGCGCTGTCGAGCGCCTTTGCGGCGACTGTGTTTTTCGTCTGCTTAGTGTTATTCCACTTAACAGAGACGCGAGTTACCGAGCGAGTCTAAATGAACGACGACGCAGTGATACAGGTGGAGCACGTATCCAAAAAGTTCTGTAAGGACTTGAAGACCGCTATGCGGTATGGAATCGAAGACATTGGCAGGAACGCGGTAGGCATGCCGTCTCGCTGCGGGCAACTTCGAAAGCAGGAGTTTTGGGCAGTCGATGACGTTTCATTCGAAGTGGAGCGGGGGCAGACTCTGGGGCTCATTGGCCCCAACGGTGCAGGAAAGACGACGCTATTTAAAATGCTGAATGGGATCTTTTGGCCCGATAAGGGAAAAATCACCGTGAAAGGAAGGATGGGCGTGCTTATCGACGTCGGAGCTGGGTTTCACCCGATGTTGACCGGCCGAGAGAATATCTACGTCAATGCAGCGATATTAGGGATGTCCAAACAGGAAACAGAAGAAAAGTTCGATTCTATCGTTGAATTCGCCGACATTGGCAATTTTATTGATACCGCGGTAAAACACTACTCGAGCGGGATGTTCGTGCGCTTGGGATTTGCGGTGGCGGTACACTGTGAGCCCGATATTTTGCTCGTAGATGAGGTGCTGGCTGTCGGTGATGAAGGCTTTCAAAAAAAATGCTTCAACAAGATCGGGCAGTTGCGTGATGCGGGGATGACCACCATCCTCGTGTCTCACAACATGCACGTCATCTCCACTTTTGCCGATAAGGTCATTCTACTAGACAAAGGCAACGCTCATCACTTCGAAAACGTAGCAGACGGGGTGAAAGCCTACAATAAACTCTTCTGGAAATTGGAGGATTCTGGGTTGGAGAAGGTGATTAGTGGAAATGAGCACATCACTTTTTTTAACGAATCGATCAACAGGCGGGTTCTCCATCCTCGCGATACTTTTTGCATTTCACTAGATTACGACAGTCAGATAGGCTACGACAATCTCGATATTGATTTGGTGATAGATAGTAGTAATGAGCTTGGCCAATATTTTCAAGCTACGAATCGAGCTTATGGTAAGCAGATTAATTTGCCAAAAGGCAGAAACAGATTAATCATTCGAATTGAAGATATTCCGATAAACCATGCAACGGCGAGGATTTTCATTTCCATGTGGACGAATAACAGAATGGAAAAGCTTTTTTGGTGGGTGATTCCCGTCGAGTTTGAAGGGGTCAACTACTCAACAGGAAAGAACTTCTTGAAGGCGCGGTATGAGATAGAAAGTGCGCTGCCAAACTAAAAGGCGGTCAGCTCGATCTTCTTTTAGTATTTGTGACAATCAAAAAGGCACTAGCGTTTCTTTCAAAGCTAGCTTAAGGGGTATATTGCTTGGGACACAACGTTACATCATTCAAAGGATATACTTCCTCATAAAAGTGAAGGGCATAAGCGACCGGAACGGGATCGTTCATGCGAGCTACAAGCATTAAACAGGATGGCCCCTCACTTGTGTTCACTGGGGCGAAGTAATCGGTATCCACTCCGTTAGGTATTACGATGCATCGAGTTCTGGCATTGAATGACCTCGCGTGTGCCGGAGCAGTTCCTCTGCGCCAGTCGCGGAAACGCGGAAATGCGACAATTTCTTTATAAAGACTGAGCACTACTTCTGTCGACACTCTATGCAGCAGATCAAAGAACTGTCACCGGATCACAGTGCCACCATCCTCGACATAATCAATGATGCTGCAAATGCTTACAAAGGCGCCATTCCGGATGACCGGCGGAAAGAGCCGTACATGTCGACTGAAGAATTGGCCGACGAAATAAGAGCTGGGCCAATTCATCGTTATTATCATTCAATGGTTTTTATAATTACTCCATTGGCCGTGTCTCCAAATGCGGTCGAGCATCGGCTAGAAAAAAGAGGCCCTATATTGATCCGTTGCCCGATTTGAAACAGGCTCTTTGCTGCTCACCAGAGCGTTGACGGAGTACGTATCGTGTAGACCCTTGACGAAAATGAATCAACGCGTACGCTCAAAAAAAGAGAAGGAGAACCAAGCCACCCAAAATGAGAAAACCGATTCCAGTCAACGGGCTTGCGATGAGCAACACCAAAATAACAAGCGCAGCTAAGCGACTGACCGGATGGGGGACCGTCTCTCACAAAGTGCTGAAATCATAATCCATAAGTATCAACCCGATGATTACCTTTCGTGAAAATTGCTGACGAGAGGATAACCAAGTACGGCTTAGCATTGTTGGCAATTATTCTCATCGGTTTGTTTCTTAGAGTCTATCAGTTGGGCACGCAAAGCATCTGGTACGATGAATCCTTCTCTATATGGACATCTAACCTGGCCGTTCCTCAAATAGTGCCGACTGTTGCTGCGGCTGCCCAGCCCCCCCTCTACTACTTTCTCCTACACTACTGGATGATGGTTTTTGGCACTTCAGCGTCTGCTGTGAGGCTTCTATCGGTTCTCTTTGGCGTTCTCGCGATACCGATGATCTATGTCGTGGGCCGTCAGCTCTTCAACAAAGAGGCAGGGCTGGTGGGAGCGCTCATTCTCGCGCTGTCATCGTTCAACATTTGGTACTCGCAAGAAACGCGGATGTATAGCTTAATGGTCTTCCTCGCCCTCCTCTCGATGTACTTCTTCTTATGCTTGTTGCAGCGGAGTACCCTCGCGTTGTCAGCTGGATATGTGCTCTCCACAATGCTTCTTCTGTATACACATTATTACGGTATGTTTGTCGTCATTGCCCAGAACATCTACATCGTGACCCTCCTGGTGCTATCAAAACGGCACACGTATAAGCTGAGGCACTGGATAGGGCTGCAAGCGATCGTTCTGGCGCTCTTTGCTCCGTGGATGGTGGTTGTCTTGAGCAGCCAATCCGTTGCTGGAGGTGTCTTGAGCAGCCAATCCGTTGCTGGAGGTGTCTTGAGCAGCCAATCCGTTGCTGGAGCGCTTCACATGATAGCATGGTGGCACCCACAACCCACAGCAGTCACACTTATTTTCACTTATGAGCTTTATTCCGGCACGGCGGGGCTGATAGCCGATTCCGACACGGTTGTGCTGTTAGCCAAGGTGTTGTCAGCGCTTTTCCTCGGGTTGTCGGTGTTCAGTTTGTTCGCATACCAAAAAGTACGCGGCGCAATGGATTGGAAAGCCCCACTGAAATCCCTTGAAAGCTACTCGTGGGAAGTCCGGATCCGGATTCAAGATCTAACCCCAGTGTACTTTCTCGCCGTATGGTTGCTCGCCGTTAATCTCATACCGTTCGTTATCTCTCTCGTTTCAACCCCCCCGATCTACTTCTTTAGGTACACAATCGCGGCGTCGGTGGCGCTGTACCTGCTGGTGGGGAAAGGGACCGCAAACATCAACAACAAGCCTACCAAGCTCGCCGTTATTGGCGTCGTCGCAGCATTATCGGTGGCGAGCCTGCCCAGCTATTATTTTGGCGTTACAAGAGACCAAAATCGCGAGGCGACCAGCTTGATTGACGCAAATGCTAAAAGCGGAGATGTTGTTTTGATTTATCCGGACTTTGTGAACATCACTTTTAACTACTACAATAACAGGACAGATGTTGCCGTCAAACAGATCTCCTATGGGAATGGGTTGGTCAATAATCCGGAAGCTACAACAGAGGCACTTCAGTCCGACGTGAATGGCCATGACAGAGTCTGGTTTTACGACGGAGCTCTCGGAACGCCTACCGAGAACTTTACATTAAATTTCCTCAATGAATCATATGCAAAGATCTACGTCAAGAGTTACTATATCTACAACAAGTACTCTAGCTGGGAAGTGTACTTGTATGAGAAGCGGGCGTGAACCTATCAAACTGAATCGCATATGTTGGCGTGTGCGTGAGATTTAAACATTATATGTTTGTGGGAAAGAGATATGCACGTGCCCGCGTCTCATCTTCTGATTTCAGCTCGAATAGCTAAAAGACACTTTTTTGCATATGGGCAGTGTGCCTAAGGGTTCACTTCGATACGGTTTCAATCCTGACACTCACCGGGCGGCCCCTTATCCGGTTCTCGGTTGGCGAGATGCTCAACTTGAACAGAGACGAGTCCGAGGGCAAGTCGACTTAATCTATGAAAGCAAAAAAAAGACGTTGTACCCCTGCGTCGTGTAGAAGCTCCACAGTACACGCCATATAATGAGGAGGGCTGTTTAGGTTCGATCTCAGCGTAGTAAACATAGCCACGACTCGCACTCCGGTCTCCTGTGCACGCAGGCACTAGAGCCCCCCGCCAATGAGCACCAATAATGGGCCCCCCCGTTTACTCAGCGTGGCGTGATCGTTTTCGTCCGTTGCCGCTTTCCTCGAGCTCAAGCAACAGCGTGGGATCGTCCCGATACCCCCGTCTAGCGTAGGCGGCCTCACTGTCGGCCTTCGATCTTCTCTCGGCCTTCGCAGTCTGGAGCTGTCGCTCGCTGCAGATGCGAGGCTCAGCAAACTCTCTAGCAAGCTCAGCGCGTGTCTTCATCTCCAGCTCCACAAGCTTCGCCATCGGGACGTCGGAAAAGTCGCGTTTGTCCAGCTCCGCCGTTATGTGCTCGAGCCTCGCGCTCAGGCGCTCGATGCGTGCTTGCGTCATCATCCAGCAGGCTTCGCGCAACGCGTCGAGTTCTATCGCCTTCAGGTTTTCGATTTCCTCTTCGTGCTCCTTGAGCCATTGGCCACCGTCTGTCTTCGCACGCCGACCGTGTCCGTCGCAAGTGATTTTCCCTGCGCACGCAGTTTGAAGCACGCAAGCTTCGTCTCCGTGTCCTTCATAGTACGCTCCGTTCGCTGTCTGCACTAGAGTGTATCACGTCCGTGCGCCAGGGGGTAGAGTCATATTCAGCGTCGACCTAGGTTCGCTCATTTCAATTTTTCATTAAGTAATAGAGACGCCACTTATAAACACTGAGAAAAACTGCATTTACTAATCCAGCGAATCCATCGCGAAATCCCTGCATTTTTACATATACGTTCAAAAATGTCGCTAGTGGCTCTAAAAAAAGTCTCAAATAATAAAAACGAGGAATTGCCTGCGTTTCCTTTAAATATCGTGATTCGCGGGCTGAATACGCCTTGACTTTGTCGTAAAAATCTCTGTAGTTCTCATACGTATGATGAATAACCGGCGCGCTTAAATAGCCAGTATTAGTAATCCGAACTTTTTCGTGAATTGGCCTTTCGAAGTTCCCTTTGCCTCTCTTGAATAACCGTAAGTGGTAATCTGGATACAGCCCGCCAAATCGTAACC
>Ga0326727_10007774_pt1 | contig 27899 bp, 25 predicted proteins | sample MB2enrmetagenome_FD_207643 | JGI IMG/M metagenome (GOLD analysis project Ga0326727, IMG submission 207643) | Lab enriched peat soil microbial communities from McLean, Ithaca, NY, United States - MB29MY | ecosystem: Environmental > Terrestrial > Soil > Wetlands > Peat | place: USA: New York...
CGGCATCGCCGGTGCCCGTCGTAGCCTCCGGAGGGGCGGCGAACCCGAGCCATTTCGTCGAGGGCGCCCGCTCGGGCGCGCGCGCCCTCCTCGCGGCGGGCGTGTTCCACCGCGGGGAGCTTTCGATTAAGAGCGTGAAGGAAAGCCTCGCCGCGGCGGGCATGGAGGTTCGTCTGTGATTGTTCCGAGCATCGACATAAAGGGCGGCAGGGCGGTGCAGCTCCGCGGCGGCAAACACCCCGTCCTCGACGTGGGCGACCCCGAGGAAGTCGCGGCACGCTACGCCCGCGTTGGCGAGATAGCTATAGTGGACCTCGACGCCGCCCTCGGTACTGGCAGCAACAGGGATATCGTCATGCGCCTCATAAAGCGCTACCCCTGCCGCGTGGGCGGCGGGCTGCGCACCAAGGAGCTCGTGACCGAGTACCTCAACGCCGGTGCCCGCGCGGTCATGCTCGGCACCATGGCGGTACCTGAGTTTCTCTCGACCTTTCCCCCCGAGCGGCTCATAGCGGCCCTCGACGAGAAGGCAGGAGAGGTCGTCGTCGAGGGCTGGACGAAAGGCACGGGGCGCAAGATCGAGGAACGCATGGCCGTCCTCGCCCCCTACGTCGGCGGCTTTCTCGTCACCTTCTGCGACGAAGAGGGCAGCCTGGGCGGCATCAACCTGGAGCGAGCTAAGTCGCTCACCGCGTCGGCGAAAGGAGTGCGCATCACTTTCGCGGGCGGGGCCGGAAGCGCCAAGGAGATCGGCGAGCTCGACAGGCTCGGCTCGGACGTGCAGGCGGGCACGGCGATCGCGATGGGCAAGCTCAAGCTCGCCGAGGCCCTATCCTCCTGCCTCGTCTCCGACCGGCCCGACGGCCTGTGGCCCACGATCGTCTGCGACGAGGGAGGCCGCGCGCTCGGCCTCGTCTGGTCGGACCTCGAAAGCCTGGACGCGGCGATCGAGTCGGGCCGCGGCATCTACCACTCGCGAAGCCGCGGCCTCTGGATAAAAGGAGAGAGCTCGGGCGACGTCCAGGAGCTCGTCCGCATCGACGCCGACTGCGACCGCGATGCGATACGCTTCACCGTGCGGCAAAAGGGCCGCGGCTTCTGCCACCTGGGACGGCGCAGCTGCTTCGACGACGGATCGGGAATCGAAAAGCTCGAGCGCACGCTCTTGTCCCGCAAGGCCTCCGCCCCGGCGGGCTCCTATACGCGCAAGCTCTTCGACGACCCCGAGATGCTCGGCGCCAAGCTGCGCGAGGAAGCCGACGAGCTCAACAAGGCAACGAACGCGGAGGAAGCGAGCGCCGAGGCCGCGGACGTCATCTATTTCGCGCTCACCAAGGCCGTGTCGATGGGAGCGGGCCTCGCCTCGATCGAGGCGGTTCTCGACCAGAGGGCCCGGCGCGTGAGCCGCAGGCCCGGCGCGGTAAAATCCGCATACATGAAGCCATCGGAGGAAAGCAAATGAGCGAAGAATCGAAAAGCGGCGCCGCGATGAGGCGCATTCGCCTCGAGGAGCTCTCCGAGGCGCGTGACCGCGCGCGCGACGAAGTCGCCGAGGAATCGGCCTCGCGCATCATCTCCGACATAAAGGCGCGAGGCGAGAAGGCTGTACGCGAGTGGGCCGAAAAGCTCGACGGCCTGGCGCCAGGCGCACCGCTCATAATCGAGAGGCCTGCCCTCGAGGCCTCGCTCGCATCACTCGACCCGGCTGAACGCGGAGCCCTCGAGCGCATGCACGAACGAGTCGCCTCCTTCGCGGCGGCCCAGCGCGCCGCGCTCCGCGACATAGACGTGGCGGTCCCCGGCGGCCGCGCAGGGCACGTCTTCATACCCGTCTCCCGCGCCGGCTGCTACGCCCCTGGCGGCCGATTCCCCCTTCCCTCGAGCGCCATCATGACCGCTACAGCGGCTAAGGCCGCGGGCGTAACTTCAGTCTGGTGCGCGGGCCCCAAGCCCGCAAAGACGACTTTGGCCGCGGCGGCGCTCTCCGGGGCCGAGGGCTTCCTCGCCGCGGGAGGGGCGCAAGGCATAGCGGCGCTCGCACTCGGCGCGGGCGTTCCGGCTTGCGATATCGTCGTGGGCCCGGGCGGCCGCTACGTCGCGGCAGCGAAGCGCCTCCTCTTCGGCGTCGTCGGCACGGAGGCGCCCGCGGGCCCCTCCGAGCTCCTCGTCATAGCGGGGGCCGGAGCCGACCCCGAAATCGCGGCCGCGGACCTTCTCGCGCAGGCCGAGCACGACGTTGCGGCCGTGCCGGCTCTCGTCGCTCTCGAGGGCTCGCTCGGCGCGGGCCCGGATTTCCCCGACGCGCTCGAAGCGGCGCTCGAACGCCGCCTCGCCGCCCTCCCCGAGCCAAACAGAAGCACGGCGACCGCCGCGCTCAAAAACGGATGGATTCTCCTCGCCCGCGACGAAACCGAGGCCAAGGCCGCCGCCGAGCGCTTTTCGACCGAGCACCTCGAACTCCTTGTGCCCGAGCCTCGCGCATGGGCCGCCTCGATCAAGAACGCGGGCGCGGTCTTCCTGGGCTCGGGCTCGGCCGAGGTATTCGGCGACTATGGCGCCGGACCGAACCACTGCCTGCCCACGGGCGGGGCGGCGCGCTTTGCGGCAGGCCTCTCGGTGCTCGCCTTCCTTCGCGCGAGGACCTGGCTCGAGATGGACGACAGCGGCCTTCTCGCGCGGGAGTCGGCAGCTCTAGCCCGAATAGAAGGCCTTGAAGCCCATGCGCGCGCGGCCGAGCTGCGCGCGGGCATGTAGCCCAGACATGCCGTTTCCTCATAGACAATAAGCGAAACGCGGCTTGTCGCGAGAAGGCTCGGCATTTCACTCTCAAGGCCCGCAAGGCAGCTAGGCGAGCCTATATATGGCTTAGGCATGCGGCATTGGGCGGAGTCAACTATGCGGCGACTGGCGAAAAAAAGATGCGCGCCCGACTTTCCTCGGAGGGTGCGCGCTTTTTTTCGCTAGTCGCCACGGCACGGCACGGCATCCGTAGAAGTGTCGAACGTATGTAAAGTTTTATTGCTGATACTAGAATCTTGAGTCACAGCATGCGTAGAATGCCGAGAGAAGGAGTCCCCCATGGCTGAAGAAAGGCACCTCTATCTCATCGTGCACCCGAACCACTCCCTCGTCGCCTCACAACTCGAGCCTGAGCGATTCATCAGGCACTATGTCCGGGACTCCGCCCGATACTTCGAGGGCAAGCTCGCCTTCCTAGAGCTCGATCCGGCTTTCCGCCATCCCTACTTCGACATAGAGGGCGCCTACGCCCAATTGAAGGCTCACGAGGACGGCAGCCCCAAGGCGACGAAGTTCGTCTCGAGCTACCGCGTCCTCGAGCATGTCGCCTTAAACGCTATGGGCAATATGTATTTCTGCGACGCCTCGGGAGGATTCGTGAAGCTCGAGGCTTCAAACGAAGCCTCCTCGGCCGAGGGCGTCCGCTCGGATGAGGAGCTGCGCGTCATCCTCGAGATAGACCCTGTGCGCTTCATCGTCCTCACTCGGCTCTCGCTCGCGGGCTACGCATCCTTCGCGACCGACCCGAACAACGCCAAGGGCGCGCCGCGCATGCTCTACACCGAGCTCGACCTGTCGATCGACGACTTCATGGCCGAGACCGAGGAGAGCCCCTACGTCTCGAGTTTCTCCCCCGGCGTCCACCCCGAGCGCCTGCGCGCCGCAGTCCGCGAGCTTCGCGGCTCGCCGGGCAAGTACGTGAAGGGCATAGCGCTGAACTGCCCCCTCGATCGCATATCGTACAAGCTTCTCCGGGGCGGTTTCGTCTTCGCCTCGCGGGAGGGCATCAAAAGCTACCCCCTGCTGTCCCTCGACGAAGTCGAGAGGCGATACTACAAATTCTGGAAGAACATGTAATTAAAGGGGCTTGGGCAAGTAGCCCAGACATGCCGCTCCCTCCAGACAATGCGTAAAACGCGGGGTAGCGAAAGTCGGCACACGCCTTCCTTTCGCCGCCCCGCACAATACACGGCTTGTCGCGAGAAGGTTCCGCATTTCAAGGCGGGACTATCACCATCAGATGTTTTAATACGTTGTACGCTACTGCCTTGCAATAGCACCGGAATCTAGGAACGGACTGAACGATTGAATATGCGACATTTGACCCAGTGGCATTATGTGGCGCCTGGCGAAAAATAGATGCGCGCCCGACTTTCATCGGAGGGCGCGCACTTTTTTCCGCCGATCGCCACATAGGGCATCGATGTCGAACACATGTGACCCTTGATAATCATACTAGAATCTCAAGTCCTTGCATGCGTAGAATACCGAAAGAAGGAGATTAACATGAGTAAAGAAAGCATTTCATCGCCTGACGCGCCCAAGGCCATCGGCCCCTACTCCCCCACCATCCTCGCGGGCGACACTCTGTACATCTCCGGCCAGCTCGGCCTCGATCCTGTATCAGGCGAGCTCGCCAACGGAGTAAAAGCCCAGGCCGCCCGATCCATCGCTAACCTCGAGGCGCTGCTAAAAGCCGCAGGTCTGGGACTAGGCGACGTAGTGAAGACCACGGTCTTCATCGCGAACATCGCCGACTTCGCGGCCGTCAACGAGGTTTACGCCTCGCACTTCATCGCGCCCTACCCCGCCCGCTCGGCAGTTCAGGTCGCGGCCCTGCCCAAGGGCGGCCTTGTGGAAATAGAAGCTATCGCGCTACGCGATTAGCCAGTGCCTGTCTAGTTCCACGAGCATTCACTGATCAAGAACGAGAAAAATCCGAGAACGTCTCATTGCTGTGGGCAAGAAGCTCGTCAATCGCCTGGGCGTAAGGTTTTTCTCGGTCGACGAGCTCGCACAAGAGGCTGGCATCTCGAAAGGCAGCTTCCACTCTTTCTTCCCCTCGAGGGAGGACTTCATCCTCACGGTCTTCGAATCCTGGGAGACCGAGTATCGGGGCAAGCTTCTCAAGGATCCAGTCGAAGGGGAAGGCTCGTCTACCGAGCGCTTCGAGCGTTTTCCCCTCGGGGCTTTCGATATGCTCGAGCGCGAGCCTGGGCCCGCCAAGCTCGGCTTCAAGGAAGTCGAGGCTATCATCGAGCGGCTACCTCCCGAACGCATCGCTGCTCATAAAGCCCACGACGAGGCGGTGCTTGCGCACGCATTTGGCTCTCGGGCCGCATTCCCCGCCTTTTCGCCCGCGATGCTCGGCGTTCTGCAAGGCCTGGGCCTAGCTCTCTTTTCGATTGCGATCCATAGGGAGGACTTCCCGCCGGAGAGCTACAAAAGCTACAGCTCGGTGAAGGCCGTGAAGAAGGTCGACCTCGAGCTGCGCCGAGGTGAAATCTACGGCTTTCTCGGGCGCAACGGGGCGGGCAAGACGACGACCGTGCGCATGCTTCTCGGACTCATACGGCCTGACTCAGGTGAAATGAGCGTCCTGGGCTCCTCGCTGAAGGAGGACCGAGCGTTCGTGCTCTCGAGGGTCGGCTACCTCGTCGAGGCAGCGGCGGCCTACCCGAGCCTCACGGTGCGGGAGAACCTGGATATTCAGCGTCGCCTAACGCGCTCCCCTAAGAGGGCCGTGGGCGAGACGATGGAGCTCATGGAGATCGTGCAGTACGCGGACAGGAAGGCCTGTACCCTTTCCATGGGCAACAAGCAGCGCCTCTCGCTCGCCCGAGCACTCCTACATAAGCCAGAGCTCCTCATCCTGGACGAGCCTATCAACGGCCTCGATCCGGCTGGCATCGTCGAGATAAGGAAGCTCCTAAGGCGTCTCTCAAACGATGACGGCGTGACTGTCTTCATGTCGAGCCATCTTTTGAACTAGGTCGAGCGGCGAGAGATGCGACTGTAGAGGTGAAAGTCAACGACCCGGAGAAGGCCATGCGCGAGCTCCGCGAGGAGCTGGGCATGGCGGCCATGACGCGCTCGGGGCCGTCCTCGCTGCGCATCGTGGACGCGGGGGGCGGAGCCTTCGCGCAATGGCCGCCATATCCGGATTCATGCTTTGGATGATGAAGGAGCCCGAGGCGGCGAAGCGACTCGGCCTCATCGTCGCCTAGATCATCGCGGTCTTCGTCTTCGGTCGCGAGTACGCCGAGAGCACGGCCAAGAACATACTTGCACTGCCGGTCTCGCGCGAGTTCTTCGTCCTTGCGAAAACAGTCGTCGTGGGGACGTGGTTCCTCGCCCTCGCAGCCATGGACTTCTGCTGCTCGATCCTGGCGGCCTGGGTTCCTTGGTGCGTCGTCGGTATCTATTCGGGTGCGGCCGGAGAGCGAGTAGAAGTCGGTTGGAGCAGCTACGCAGTGCTTGTAGCGACCTTCCTCATAGGGACAGGCCTCACGCTGCGCCATGAGCTTTTCGCGGACAATGTCCAATAAAAAATTCCCCGGCGCGCACCTTCCGATGCAGCCCGAGGCGCTTCTATTTTGATGAGTAAAGAGCCTTAGCTAATCCAGCTCAGGCGTAGGTATCGATCCTCGTCCCCGAACCCTCGGGCAATGGAGAAACGGGCCCGAGCAGCTTGAGAAGGGCATCGCCCTGCTCCTGCATTCCGCCCAAGGATTTCGCCAGCATCGCCGTGCCTACTTGATCGAAAAGCTTCGACTGAGCCATGTCCATGCTGAGACTTTGAATATCCATAAAGTGATGATACTTCCATTGGTGCGATAAAACAAGAAGCCTCGTAAATTACTCCGGCGTGGAATGGAGTCGCATAACATCGCAGCTCCTACGCCGACGAGAGAGTCCGGCGACTGAGACTCGAAAAGAAAAATATTGAGACTGAGAATAGAAAATTCTCAGTCTGAGAATAAAAAAAACTGAATTGAATATGGATTATCTTCAGCTTGCATACAACTCAAGGTCGATTTGTCTATGACGTCATCGTCATCAGGCTTAATTTCAGGCATCGATGAGGGCATGCCCCTTCATGAGCCTGCCGTCCGAGATGGACCAGGGGCCGGAGACGTAGAGATCGAGGTAGGCGCACGCGAGGTCAATCCCTATTTCTCCGCTCCTAACCAGACCTGGGATCCATTCGCCGCGAGAAAAAAAGTAACGGGTTCCAAGGCAAGAAGCCGGGCGGGAGGACTCGACCTGGCCGATCGAACGGCCAGGCCAAAGAAGGTTGAAGCCGAACGCGCGGCGCCGAGGCCGAGGACGGCGTCGAGGAAGACAGCATGCCGCGGCTTGGCGAAGGAAAGGGAGGCGCGACCATCGGGAGAAGCTATGCCGACGACGCGATAGAAGCGGAGGACGGGCGAGAAGGCCACGATGGCGCCTTTGCCAGGGGAGAGGGGATCGCCTCGTGGAACTTCGCCTGGCGGAGCTTCGCCAAGCGCGACGATCGAGGCGGCGAGGCGAAGCGGCCCTGAGAAGGCCAGGCACTCGACGCGCAGGCAGACCGCGTTAGTCGAAAGAGCGAGATCCTGCGCCACAGGCACGGAGTCCCGCTCGGGCAGCTCGAGTTGGCCGCGGAAGCCGGAAGGGTCGGCTGAGTAGGGCAGGAGATGCGCAACCTCGAAGCCCTCGCTCGCGGCAGCTCGGAAGGGAAGCCAGCCCTGGAGGCAGAGGGAGAGGAAGCCCAGAGCGAGGAGAGAAAGCCCGAGGAGGGGAAGGCCGAGGGCGAGAGGCCGAGAGCCCGCAAGGAGCCCAATGGCGGCTGCGACGCAGGCCCAGGGGATAAGGACCGCCGTGGCGAGCTCGGATTTGAGGCTAGCTTTATCGGCGAAAATGAGGAGAGCGGAGACAGCGAGGAGGGCGACGGCGAGGAGAGCGATGGCGCGCGAGACGCGCGAGGGCCTCTTGCAGAACATAAGCTCTCGCTCTCCGTCTAAGGGCAGGAAGGCGCGCAAAGACTGCCCCGCCGCGAGACCGACTGAGAGCGCGGCGAGAAGAGCCCAGAGGAAGGGGTCGGCGCCGAGCGCACTAGAACCCATACACCGCCTGGTACTTTTTATTCAGGTAGGCAACGAAGTGCGAGCTTTCGAGGGCCGAACCCGTGGCGCGCTGGACAATCTCGCCAGGGAGGTAGGTTGAGCCGCTCGCGTGTACGTTCGTCTTGAGCCAAGATAAAACCGAGCCCAAGTCTCCCCGGGCGACCCGCTCTTCGAGATCGGGCATCGCAACCTTCATCGCATCCCAGAACTGGGCACCGTAGAGATTGCCCAGGGCGTAGCTCGGGAAGTAGCCGAAGAGCCCCCCCGACCAGTGCACGTCCTGAAGGCAACCCTGGCTGTCGTCGGGGGGCGTTATGCCTAGGAGCTCCTTCATCTTCTCGTTCCAGGCAGCGGGCAGGTCCTTCGCAGCGAGACTGCCTGAGAGAAGGGCCGATTCGAGTTCGAAGCGGAGAATGATATGCAGACCGTAGGTCACTTCATCGGCTTCAGTGCGTATGAGGGAAGGCTCGACCTTGTTGATCGACTTGACGAAGGCGTCGAAACCGACGCCGCCTAACGCGCCGCCCGCGAGTTCGCAAAGGCTCGCGTAGTTCGGCTTCCAGAACGCAGCGGAGCGGCCGACTATATTCTCCCATAGGCGCGACTGGGACTCGTGTATCGCCATCGAGGCGGGATCGGCGAGACGCGTAAGCTCGAAGCCTGAGCCTGGCGCGATGTCCAGCTCGTAGAGGGCGTGGCCCGTCTCGTGCATCGTAGAGAAGAGGCTCGATACGAAGAAGTCCGGAAGGTAGCGGGTCGTAATGCGCACGTCGCTCGCGCCGAGGGTCGTCGTGAAAGGATGGGCCACGACGTCGAGCCGACCTCGGCCTGGATCGTAGGACATGATGTCCATGAGCCATTCGCTGATCGCCTGCTGATTGGAGGCCGGGCAATTCCTATGGAGGAAGGAATCGTCGACCTGAGGCCGAGAAGCGATCTTGTCGAGCAATGCGCGAAGCTCGCCGCGCAGGAGCGCAAAAACTTTCGCCATCGAGGCTTCGCTCGAACCGGGCTCATACAGATCGAGGAGGACATCGTACGGTTTCTTACCTGCAGAGGCCCCCACCGCGAGGCAATCGGCCTGCAGCTTCTTGAGCTCCACCATGCGCTCGAGGTGCCCGGCGAAGGCGGGAAAGTCGTTCTTGGCCCGCGCCTCGATCCAGGCCGCCTGACCGAGGCTCACTTCGCGGGCAAGCTCCCCGACGAGATCGGAAGGCAGCTTGGTCTCGCGGTCGAAAGAGCGCCTGAGCACGCGCAGGTAGGCGCGCTCCGCAGGCGCTAGAGCGGGATCGCCCATAGGGTTCTCGCTCGTCGAGCCGAGAGCCTCGAGGAGGTCTCCCACTTCCGGCGCGATCGACTTCTCGTGCGCCAGGCCCTCGATGAGCGCGATCTGCTCGGCCCTCTCGCCTACCGCCTTTGAAGGCATGTAAGTCTCCTGGTCCCAATTGAGGAGGGCGTCGATGTGAATGAATAGGCTGATCTCGCGGTCCAGTTCGACGAGGCGATGCATCTCTTTGCGCATGCCGGAATCCTAGCATCCGGAGGGCCTAGGGACAAGCCGAGACCTCATGCATTATGATCTTCGGCCAGGGAGTGCTGTATGTTCCTGCGCGAGCTCGGCCAGTCGATAACCGTCCTCAAGGGCGCGGGCGCCCAAGTGTCAGCGAAGCTGGCGAAGCTCGGCATATACACGGTGGCCGACCTCCTCCTCAACTACCCCCGCGACTACGACGACCGCACGAGCTTCACGCCATTGTCCTCCTTCGCCAAGGAAACCCGAGTTCACACCGAGGCCGAAGTCGTTGCCCACGACTGGTTCGGCTATGGCCGAATGCGCACACTCAAGGTAACTATCCAAGACGATACGGCAAGCGCGATCCTCGTCTGCTTCAACAGGCCTTTTCTCGAGAACCAGCTGCCCATCGGCAGCCGTGTAGTCGTCACGGGCAAGTTCGCCTATCGTTACGGCAGCCTCCAGTCCTCGAGCTTCGAAGTCGAAAGCCTAGAGGAGGGGAAAGCAGCGGCCTCAGGCATACTCCCCGTCTATTCCCTCACCGACGGGCTCAACCAGGGGCAAGTCAGGCGGCTCACTAAATGCGCTCTCGTCGAGTACGGCTCGAAGCTCGAGGAGGAGCTGCCGCCGTCCTTGCGCGAAAAGCGCGGTCTCATGACTAAGCGCGAGGCCCTCCGCACGGTCCACTTTCCCATAAACCAGGCCGAGCTCGAGGCGGCTCGCGCGAGCCTCATCTTCGAGGAGCTCTTCTACTTCCAGATAGCGGTCGGGCGCCGCGCCATGCGGCGCCGGGAGGTCCAGGTCGAGCGCCGCCCTCCCGAGGGGCTCCTCAAGCGTCGCCTTATCGAGCGCCTCCCCTTCGAGCTCACGAGCGGTCAGCTTGAGGCGGCCGCGGATATCGAGCGGGACATGGCCTCGCCCAGGCCCATGGCGCGCCTCCTGCAGGGCGACGTCGGTTCGGGCAAGACGCTCGTCGCCTTCCTCGCCTGCCTCGACGCGATCGAGGCGGGGGGCCAGGCCGCGATCATGGCGCCGACCGAGCTCCTCGCCAGGCAGCATGCGCAGACCGCCGAGCGCCTGCTCGAGCCGCTCGGCGTGCGCTTGGCCTTCCTCTCGGGCAACGTCGAGGACCGCGCCCGCCGCCCGATACTCGCTGCATTAAAGTCGGGCGAGGTCGATCTCGTGCTCGGCACCCAGGCCCTCTTCTCCGACGATGTCGAGTACAAGAGCCTCAGGCTCGCCGTAGTGGACGAGCAGCACCGCTTCGGCGTGCTGCAGCGTGTCGCGCTCTCGCGCAAGGGCCCCGTGCCCGACCTCCTCATGATGACGGCCACGCCCATCCCCCGCACCCTCGCCCTCACTGTCTTCGGAGATCTCGAGGTCTCGGCCATACACACCATGCCCATGGGCCGAAAGCCTGTAATCACCCACCTCACCAGATCGGGCAACGAGGGACGCGTCTATGACTTCGTGCGCCGCCTCCTCACGGAGGGTAGGCAGGCCTATTTCGTCTATCCACTTATAAGCGAATCCGAGAGCTCCCAACCTTCGCGCGCCGAGCTGAAGAACGCCGAGGCCATGGAAGAGAAGCTCGCTAAAGAGGTGTATCCCAAATTCAAGATAGGCCTTATCCACTCGAGGCTAAAGGAAGAGGACAAGCGAGCGACCATGGAGTCCTTCTCAAAGGGCGAGCTCTCCGTCCTCGTCGCGACGAGCGTCGTGGAAGTCGGCGTCGACGTGCCGAATGCGGCGGCGATGGTGATCGAGCACGCCGAGCGCTTCGGCCTGGCGGCCCTTCACCAGCTGCGCGGGCGCGTCGGCCGCGGCACGGAGCAGTCTTACTGCTTCCTCGTCTACTCGACCGAGGTGACCGAGGACGCCAAGTCGCGGCTCAAGGCCATGCTGGGCAGCTCCGACGGCTTCGCCCTGGCCGAGGAGGACCTGCGCATACGCGGTCCCGGCGAGATTGCGGGCACTGAACAGTCAGGCTATCTCAGGCTATCGATAGCCGATCCCATCCGCGACGCCCTCGTGCTGGAGCAGGCTCGAGATGAGGCCTTCGCCATGCTCGAGGCCGACCCTGGTCTCTTGAGTCCGGCTAACGCGACCGTGCGCCAAGTGCTCGATCGCGCCAACCCCTTCGGCGACGCCCCAGCTTCATAACGGCGACGCCCCAGCTTCATAACGGCGACGCCCCAGCTTCATAACGGCGACGCCCCAGCTTCATAACGGCGACTATTTCCTACGCACAAGCACCAAGCTCACGTCGTCGGCGAAATTCCCGCCGTACTTCGTCCTGTCTCCAGTCTCGGCGAACTCGGACAGCGCCTCGAGGATATCGTGTTTAGCCTCGTCGAGGCTCTTCCGCCCCGACGCCTCAAGGGCAGCCTTGAGCCCCTCCACCCCGAAGAAGCGGTCGTACTGATCGCGCGCCTCGATGAGGCCATCGGTGTAAAGGAGAAGGAGGTCCCCCGAATCCATGGCGAAGCTGCCCCGCGACGAGCTCGAGGTCGCGTGCTCGGAGATACCCATGAAGGCCGCCCTGCCCTGCATGTCGGTGAACTCGTCTACGGCACCGGATGCGGCGCGGTAGACGAGCCCGACCAGGTGCGAGCCCGCATAGGAGATCCTGCCGTCCTTCTCGGCGAGGATGTTGCAGGTCATGAACTTGTCGCTTCCGATGCGGTCGCGATTGATCTCGACGAGAACCCTGTTTACGATATCGTAGAGGTCGCAGACATCGAGCTGCGAGCCCAAGAACTCGCTTGTGCTCAAGGCCGCATGCAAGGCCGACATGTGGATGAGCGCCGCTATGCCCGCGGGCAGGCCGTGCCCCGAGACGTCCGCGATATCCAAATATCCGCCGAAACGGGTCGTAGCGAAGTCATAGAGATCGCCACCCACCTCGGAGGCGGTCACCATCTGCGCGTCCGCCTCGTAGCCCGCCATCTCGAAGGACTCAGGCAGGATCGAGGTCTGGATGTTCTTGGCGATGTCCATTTCGCGACCGAGCCTGTTCTTCTCGTCCTGGGCCTTCTTGCCCTCGATGAGGGTGAAGATGAGGGAGAGATTGCGCGTTAGAGCCTTGAGGACGGCCTCCTCCTGAGGGAAGACGTAGTCTATGCCCGCCTTGAAGAGGACGACCATGCCCTGCAGCTCGTCCTGGTTGTAGATCGGACTGAGTAGTATAAGTTTGAATAGGCGCGACAGGCTGTGGGGAAGCTGCTCGACCACTGTCTGAGACTTCGTCTCGAGCATGCGCTTGATCGCCAACTCGGCGAAGGGCAGCTCGGAGTCGGCGGCCCCCGCTATCCTCTGGACGTCGAAGGCCTGGGCCATGATGTGGCCGTGCAGGACTTCGGTCTTCATCTGCTTGATGGCCTCTATGTCGGCGAGGGGAGTGCAGTGCTCAAGGATGAAATGCTCGTCGTCCACGACCAGGAGGTCGCCCGAAAGGCGAAAGACCATCATCGAGCGGAAGACGAGGTCCTGGTTGTCGAAGCTGGCCTTCAACTGCTCGATGCTCGAGGCGAGGGTGTCGCCGATGAGCCTCAAGTCCTCCTCGCGCGAGGAGAAGAGCACCTTGTTGAGCAGCTCGGTACGAGCCTGTTCCAGTTCGAGCTGTTGGGCGTGCATGTCGTTCACGTGCCCGATGCGATAGACGAAATACTCGTGGAAGAACCGCGCCGCGAAGACGATGTTGAGCGCGGAAAGAGAGCAGAGCGCCAAGCTGAATCCTCTCTCCGGTATCGCGAAGCAGATGACAGTGGCGACGACGACGGCCATCCCGACGAAGAAGGTGTAAGAGACCCTCCGGATAATCCCGAGCTGTAGGTCGAACGAAGCGTTCGCGACAAAATAAGAAACGATCAGGCAGGCGGAGACAAGCAGCGAAAGCGCGACGACGCCCCCTCGGCCATCGGGAGAGGAGAGCGAGACGACCCACAATGCCACGCAGGCGAGAACGGAGACGGCGAAGGAGAGGAGGAAGAAGAGCGCTTTGCGCCGGAATTCCTTCGCGAGAAGATTCTTTTTGATCCTCTGGACGTGGACCGAGTACTCGAGAGCGAAAAAAAGCGGCGCATACAGAATCTCGATGGTGAAAACGAGCGGATACGCGGACGGCTCGTCCCTCCCCTCGAGGAAAACAGCGGCCCCTGACAAGAGGCCGATGAGGACGAAGAGACCGAGGGCGGCGGCGAGGATGCGCGGCCTGGAGCCGTACTCCGCGCGGCGACGGGCGCCGGCCCAAAGCGGCAAACAGGATGCGAACACGAAGGCAAAGGAAAGCAAGTAGAACTCGTTCATAGCCCCTCCCTCGAGAGATTGATGTGCGACGCGATCGGCGCCGCGGAAAGGCTTACGTTTTAGCTAGATCGACGACGTTCTTCAGGCTGGCCGCGAGGCTATCGGCGCAAGCAAGCGTCTGGCCTAAGTCGAGGCCGCGGGTTGCGGAGCCGGCCATGCTCTCCATGGACCGAATGCGCTCGAGCCCTTCCGCGGACTTCTGGGCACAGAGGCTCGACACCGTGCGGACGACTTCGTTCGCGAGCATTACGCCCTGTAGCTCGCCGGCGACGGAGACCAGAGACTCTTTCTCGTCCTTCACGCCGACGTTGACGGAACGAATGCGATCAGAGACCGCTTTCACTTTGTCCTGGATCGTATGGAGTATCGCCGCGATGTCCTTGAGCGATTTCTCGGTGCCTTCGGAGAGCTTACGCATCTCCTTGGCGACGACCGCAAAGGGCTTGCCCGCGGCCCCCGCATTAGCCGCGACTATGGACGCGTTGAACGAAAGAATATTGGTCGTCGAAGAGATGTCGGCGACGATCTCGAGGATATCCGATATGCGCTTTGACTCTTCCAGGAGAGCATCGGTCTCGGAGAGGGAGGCCGTGAGGTCGCCTGCCATGATTGCGGCCCTTCCCTCGACCTCGTGCGCGAGGTTGAAGGCTTGCTCCGCTGAATTCGCCAAATTATTCGCGATACCGAATATCTTGTCGGTGTTCTCCTTGAGCAGCTCCGAACCTGCCCTCGCTTCCGCGAGGGCAGCAGTCAGGGCAGAGTACTCTGCCTCCGATCGGCCTAGGCGCCCAAGCTCCTCCGATAGTGAGACGCCCGCGTCGAGAGACACACGGGCGAGCTCGCCGATCTCGTCCAGCCGTGCGGCGGCAGCCGTTGCCGCGGCGACTGCCGCCTCTCGCTCGGCTTCGGCAGCGGAAACCGAGGCGAGATCGGGCGGAGGCGGCACGATGACGGCCACGGGCTCCGAAGCGGCCCGCATCGCGACCTCGCGCGTTAGTCGAACCTGTTTCGTAGCGATGGCCGCGACGGCGATATCCACGGCCACGACCGCGCCCAGCCTTAGCCACTCGGGGCCTGGCGCAAGGAAGAGCGTGGTGTGAACGAGGAGCGTCGCGATGCAGGCAACGAGCAGGCCCTTATTCAATCTGCACGGCTCCCGGCACGAGGAATGTGAGCGTCGGAAGGCTTGTAACCTGCCATGGGACACTCTTGTTCTGAAGGATCTTGATGACGTACCTCTTGTCCGCAGGGGCGGAAGCGAGGTTCATGATCCACTTCGCGATGCCTTTGATCCCGCTCGAGTTGAGAAAGGCGAGCTGTTTGAGGTCGAAGTTGACGACTTTGAGCCCGGAGGCCATGGCACCCTTATGCACTTTATCGAAGAGAGGATCGAGCACGACGCTTGGATCCTGCATGTCGATGTCGCCGACGATAGTGATCGCGAGGCCCGAGGGAATGTCGCTCACATCGATGGTGACCTTTCCTTGCTTTATCTGCTCGATGCCCAAACTGTTCATCTGTGTCCCTCCGAAGGCTGTTCGAAAAAGCTTATTTCGAGTACTTGAGACTGATATTGACCAAGTCTCCGGAGACGTCAAGCGACATTGCCCCGCCCGTCTCGTAGCGGATGCGCACGAGACCGAGCTGGCTCTTGCCGTCGCTCCTTGTCGCCGCCTCGCGCATCCTACGCACATAGGCCTCCAGTGGGTCGCCTGCCATGACATCCGACCATATCTCTTTGAGGCCCGCGATCGCCTCGGAGTTCGCCCTGTTCGAGACTGAAATATCCACCTCTCCGGTTTTGGAGAAGAGCTCGACTCTGATTCTCGTCTCTTCGCCGGCCGCGTATTTTACCGCATTCTCGAGAAGCTCGCTCGCAGCCATAGCTATTTTATCGGCTCGAGCATCGTCCGAAAATCCGACGACGAGGAAATTTTGAATAAATCCTCTTACCACGGCGATATATTTCCAGCGAGGGCCAAATTTGAGCTCGATATACCCATCGCCTTCCGCATTCTCTATAGTCATGAGACCACTCCTACAAATTTCTGGGATTACTAATTTAGAATCCGTTCTTACGGATTGTCAAGAAAATGTGCAAAAGATAAAAAACGCCACGCTTTCTGAACGATGCCAGTAATCGCGAATAGAAACACTGCGAATTTTCTTACTTGCCCGTCTTTTTTTTCTGAGCCCTCTTCACAATTGGTTTCTTGACGACGATTTTCTTAGGCGATGCCGCCTTTTTCTCTGGAACCGCAGCCTTAGGCTTTTTAGCAACCACAGATCCCTTTCTCGCGCTCTTGAGCTCTTCGACGGCGTCCTTGCCGCGGGCAAGGACGGATTCGGCGCGCAGAAGATAATCGACGACCTTGGCGCGCGGAGCCCGCGAGCCGAGGAGGAGCTCGACCTTGCTAAGCTTACGGCGCATGTACTGGATTGACGGAATCGTTGCGCCGAAACGTTCCGCGAGCTGCCAGTCTTTCTGCTCGTATCGCCCATCGCTTCCTCTCTGGTTCAGCTCGAGGAACTCGGCCACAAGAGTCTCGTTCCACCTTACGGAAGCGCCTCGAGAGTAGTCGTGCTCGGCGAGGCGCTTTTTCGTGCGCTCTGCCGAGCCCTCCATCTTCTTGCGCTTCCAATAGGGGTGGCGGTTGCGGGCGTGGAGAATGTCCTCTTTCGCGTATCCCGTCGACTCCATCCACAACCTCGCGAGCTTGGCCTTGGCGGCCGGGCTAATGCGGGCCTTGAGAGAACGATCGATGTAATCCTCGGGAGACCGAGACTCGAGGATCGTGATTTCGGTCTTGTTCATGGCCTAATAATAGTATGAGGGGGCCATCAATGCAAATTCGGAGGGGAAAAACCTACGCCTTCGCCCCTTTCGATGCGCGCGTTGGCCGGCACACGCCATCGATGCCGCCTAACTTTACAGAAGAGTGCCCTCTAGCCCTTGATCCAGACCGAGGCGACGAATCCCTTCTTGCGACGCTGGCAAGCGAGGGCCCAACGCGGCTTCCCGCCGCCCGACAGAGCCTCCCCCGAGGGGCGGCGCTTCTCGAGGCGGGCCATCTCGGTGGGCGAGCAGACGGCCAAATAAGCCCCGCCTGGCCTCACCAAGCGCTCTGCCTGCTCCCACGAGGGGCCTACCCAGTCGCGCTCGGGCACGACGTCGGGGTTCTCGAAAATGAGGTCGAAGGAGAGAGAAGGCAAATCGGTTGCGCCCAACGCATCGATCGCCACGTACTCGGGCCGGGAGCGCTCAGGCAAAGAAGCTATGTTCGCGCCAGCGGCCTCGAGGGAGAGCCTGTCGCGAGAGGCGACAGTCAATGATTTCAGGCCGAGCTTCTTGGCCGCCCAGAGCGCGAGGTGGCCGACGCCGGGGTTGAGAAAGAGGGCCCTGGAGCAATCGACCAACGCGCGTGAGGCCGCCTCGGCCGCGACCAAGCTGCCGTAGCTCGGCGTGTCGAACTCGCCTAGGCCCCAGAAGCCGCGGGCGCGATAGCTGAAATCGGCGAGTTTGAAACGCTCGTCGCCGCGAAGGTAGCCCCGAAGCCAGAGGGGTACGCCTTCGTCGCCGGATGCTGGCTCGGCAGAGGATGAAGAAGCATCGAGACCGCCCACCCCCGCGCCGACGACGCCTTCTTCGGCACGCTCGACAATATAGACATGGTGCCCGGTTCCTCGCGCCTGGGCTACGACCGAGAGACCAGCCTGGGCTATCCAAGAAGCAGCCGCCTCGGCCAGCGGATTGACGATGACGATGCCGGCGCGCCCGCCGGGGACGAGGAGAGCGGGCGCGCTAGAGTCGGGGACGCTGCGCCTGCCTGATAGGCGATCGAAGAAAGAGGCCAGGACTGGCGCGCCAGCCTTGGCGGGAAGGTTCGAGAGGACGAAGTCGTACGGCCCGCCTTCGCGACCGTCCGACAGGAGGCCCCACTCGATCCGGGGGGCCGGACGGGCCTCGCGTTCCTCGCCTGTCACGGGATCTTTCCAGGCGGTAATGCCTCGAAGCTTGTTGGCGAGACGATTTCGCTCCGCGAAGGCCACCGCGAGGCTATCCCTATCACGCAGGACGAGCTCGGCCTGGGGAAAGGCCTTGGCCATACACAACCCGATGACGCCTACGCCGCAGCCCTCGTCGAGGATCCTGCGCGAGAGCGCGAGCACAGGATCGCGGGCAACGGTCTTGAGGAGAAGCCTCGTTCCCTGATCTATGTCGAAGGAGGAGAAAAGGGCGTGAGAGAGATCGAAACGCAACTCAGCGCCCGAGAACTTGAAGTCCACGGTCTTGTTGACGTAGGTAGATAAGTCGACCACGGGAAAAGTCTAGCAGAAAGCCGGGCGAAACATAAGGGACGGTTCTAGACGGCAGCCTCGGCGCCGGCGGTCTCTTCCTTCGCGAGGACCTGGATCTCCTCTGCGTTGAAGATGCGATCGATGTCGAGGATAATGATGAAAAGATCGTCTTTCTTGCCGACGCCCTTGATGAACTCGGCCGCGAGGCGAGTGCCGAAGCGGGGGGCGGGCTCGATGGACGCCTCGTCGATCTCGACGACCTCGTGCACGGCGTCGGCGAGGGCGCCCACGACGACGGAACCGTCCTGACTCTCGACCTCCATGACGATGATGCTTGTGTCCTTAGTGATAGGCGTCTCGGCCAAGCCGAATTTTAGTCTGAGGTCTATCACCGGCACGCCGACGCCACGAAGATTGATAATGCCCTTCATGAAGACGGCCGTGCGAGGGAGCCTGGTGATCTTAGTGTGCTCAAGAACCTCGCGAACCTTTGCGACGCCTATGGCGTACTGCTCGTTATCCAACGTAAAGGTGAGGTATTGATTGGCGTTAGAATTTTCCATTTCGTCCTCCGTTCTCTCTCATTGTAGGCAGAGTCTCCTTCCGCGTCAAATGCCGCTCATGCTCAATATCCAGGGTTAGCGGGCGATCTGGGCGTCGCGTCTTGCCTTTTCGATCTTCTGCATCTTGCGGTAGTACTCGGTCTGCTTCTCGATTTCGGAGAGATCGGTCACGACGATCTTGTTGTCGACAAGGCGGACTTTGTTGTTCTCGAGGAGCTTATGCAGAACGAGAGTGCCTTCATTCATGGGCAACCCCACCATGCCGATGAGCTCCTTCGGTCCGAAGTCGAAGCCATAAGAGCCCCCTGCCTTTATGGGAACGCGGTTCTTCTCGAGCTGCATTTGAAGGGCGTCGTAGAGCCTTCCCACGGGATCGGAGAGGAGCGTATTGGCTAACTGCTTATAGATGAACCAGATGCGCTCGGCGAGAAGGGTCGTGAGGCGCGTAACGATCTGGGGCTGGGTCGATACCATGCGCTCGAAATTTGCCTTGTTGACCGCGAGGAGGAAGGCGTCTTCGAAGGCTACGGCGTTGGCCGACCGGGGCTTGTCCTCGAGGAGAGCCATCTCGCCGAAGATATCGCCGGACTTGAGCACCGCGAGGAGGACCTCGTTGTTGTCCACGATCTTCGTGATCTTGACAGAGCCCTTCTGGATTATATAGAGCTCCGAGCCGGGCATACCCTCGGTCATGATCATCGTATCCTTGGGATAATGCCGGTTGAACTCCTCGTTCGATCCATCGAGGTAGACCGCCTTGGAATAGGGCTTGATCTTGCCCAGCCTGTCCTTGGCCATCGCAACGTGCTGGCCGTTCGGGCAATGCTTCAGGTATTGGTAGTAGGCGAAAAAGGCCTGATTGTACTGGCTTTGTTTGGCGTAGTACTCGGCGACGCGAAAGAGGTGGGAGGGATCGGCCTCTGCGGTGTTTTTGAGCGTGATCCGCGTGAGAGCCTCGTCGAGGTAGCGCATGCGCTTCGAGAAGGACATGATGATCTTCATCGCGACGGGCGTGTTCTTCTCGATGAGAGGACCGTACTGGTCGCGGTGCACCGAGATGAGAGTGCAATCGGTCATGGCCTGCGCGGTCTCGATGTGGCTATGATTGGACATCGTCGAGACGACGCCGAAGGAGTCCCCGGGGCCGAGGACATTGCCGCCCTCTTCCTCGACTACCTCGACTTCCTTGAACAGGCGGACCTTTCCTGTTCGTATGATGAAGAAGCGATCGGCGTTCTGCTTCCCCTCAACAATGATATATGAGTCTTTTTTGAAGTTGACGAACGAGAGCTGGAGCGGGCTATCCATCATGTATCCTGACGGTTCCTCAGTGGCCGACTTTGGCTAAGTATAGGATCGGCCTCTAGGCGCTGTCAATTGAAGGTTCTATTGCGAAAAAGATTTCTAAAACGATAAACGGTACGGGAGGGCCGGAGGCGAAGGCCAGCGCCGCCTTGCATCCACCCCCCCATCTTCGCCCTTCTCTCATCTAAATAGGCATTATGGCAAAGGAAAGCGCGCGGTGAGCTTGAGCACGCGTTCTTTGATTCCCTGTATCGTTTTCTCGTCACCTTTGGATTTGACGACTTCCATAATATAACCGGCTACTTCTTCCATCTCCTTCGTCCCCATGCCGCGGGTCGTGAGTGCAGGAGTGCCGACGCGGATGCCCGAGGTGACCATGGGGCCCTTCTGATCGAAGGGGATGCCATTCTTATTTACCGTAATATTGGCCGCATCGAGCCACTTCTCGGCCTCTTTGCCCGTGATACCGAGCGGAGAGAGGTCGACGAGCATGAGGTGGTTGTCAGTGCCGCCGGAAACGATGCGTGCGCCATCTGTGGAGAGGGAGGCGGCCATAGTTTTGGCGTTCTTGAGCACATTCTCAATGTAGACCTTGAAGGAAGGAGCCTGGGCCTCTTTGAGGGCCACGGCTTTGGCCGCGATGATATGCATGAGGGGCCCTCCCTGGATGCCGGGCATGATCGATGAGTCGAGGAGCTCGGACCAGAGCTTGGGCCTGTCGCCCTTGACGGTCATGGCGCCGATCGTATTGGGACCATCAGTGCCGATGAAGATCATGCCTCCGCGGGGACCGCGGAGGGTCTTGTGCGTAGTCGTGGTAGTGAAGTGAGCGTATTTGATCGGGCTCGGGTGGAGGCCGACGGCGACAATGCCTGCGATATGGGCCATGTCGACCATGAGGAGGGCGCCCACTTCGTCGGCGACCTTGCGGAAGCGAGCGAAGTCGATGATACGGGAATAGGCCGAGGCCCCGGCGACGATAATTCTAGGCTTCGTCTCGCGAGCAACGCGCTCGAGCTCGTCGTAGTCGATGGTTTCGGTGTCTTTGTTTACGCCGTAGCTCGCGATGTTGTAAAGCTTGCCGGAAAAAGACACGGGCGAGCCGTGCGTGAGGTGGCCGCCGTGGCTTAAGTTCATGCCGAGAATGGTGTCGCCCGGCTTCAGGACGGTAAAATATACGCCCATGTTGGCCTGGGAACCCGAGTGGGGTTGGACGTTGGCGTGGTCGGCGCCGAAGAGGGCCTTGGCCCGCTCGCGGGCGAGGTTCTCGGCCATGTCGACAAACTGACAGCCGCCGTAGTAGCGCTTCCCCGGGTAACCTTCGGCGTATTTATTGGTGAGGACGCCGCCCGCAGCCTCCATGACCGCGCGTGAGGTGTAGTTCTCGCTCGCGATGAGCTCGAGGTTATCTCGTTGCCTGCCGCTCTCCAGCTGAATAGCCTCATAGAGCTCAGGATCTTGCTTTTCGATGAAGGACATGGGGCCTCCTGTCAGGCGAGGAATGGAGGCATGATACCTCGCAGGCACCCATTCGCACAAGGCATTTAGGGTTTCGCGATCGGCTTCTCGCTCGATTGCGGCTTGTCCGGCAAGGCCTTGTCGCCCGGCTGTTTATCGCCTTGCGGCTTGTCGGATTGAGCGCCGCCCTCGGAGGCGCTCGTTTCGTCGGAGGCGCGGACCACCGAGATTTCGAGCCGCAGGGGCGCATTGCCCGAAGCATCGAGGCCGAGGGGATAGAAAAGGACGGTTTCTCCGTAAGCGACCGAGAGCGTATCGATGGCTGTATGGTAGGTGAGGCTCCCCTGGCTACCCTTTATCCAGACCTGGCCATGGGCGACGAGCGTGAGGCCTTTTCCGTCGTCCTGATCGAAGGGAGTTATCTGAACGACGATGACGACGTTCGAACCGATAAACTTGAAGGGAACGGGCCTTCCGGGTAGCGTGTACTTTTCGCTTTGAACCTGCCAAGCGATCGGCTTGCCGGTCAGGCTGTCGACGACCACGCCTTTATCAATTGGGGCGGCGCCTTTATCAGTTTGGGCGGCGCTCTTGTCGCTCGTAGAAGCATCTTTCCCCGACTCATCGGCGCCGACAGTCGAAGCAGGGGGACTCGGCAAGAGGGGAACGACCGCGTGGATGCGGATGGCAAGCGCGCTGCCCCGGAGGGAATCAGGGATACCGCCCTGCGCCTCAAGAAATCGGGGCATGGCAACGAAGCCTATGAGGGCGATGCAGGCGAAGGCTCGGTTCAAGGAGCGATCCCTCCCGCGGACGGAGATGCCACGGTCTGACCGCGAGGGGCTCGGCCTTGGCGCATTATGACCGGCTTGCCCGCACTGCCGAAGGTCGTGCTGGAGGGTAGATTGATTGTAAGGGTGATCTGACCGTCGCTCGAGTCCAAGTATCGCAGAAGTTCGTCCATGCTAGCAGGTTGAGCTTGTGTCTTCGCGGGGAGAGCGATTACGCCCGAGGCGACGGCCGCTTGGACGGCCGAGCCTTTGGCATTCGTCCGCAGGGCTAGGGCGGCGGTAGTGCCGCCGAGGAGGAGCACGAGTATCGCGGCGGCCGCAGCGATGGGAATGGGCAGGCTTATTGTGCGGTTCCTTAAACGGGGAACCTCGTGGAGCTGCGCCGCAGCGTGACGGAGGCCGCCAGAAGAGCCCTCGGGAGCCGAGCAGAGAAGGCCATCGAGCCTGATTCGACCACGCTCCCGGGCAGCCACTAAAGCGGCTGCTTCGGCGCCCTTGGAGCAAAGAGCCTGGCCGAGCTCCCGGTAGCGCGTGGCGAGCGCGGCGCATTCTGCGCAGGAGGCGAAATGCTCCTCGAGTCTCTCTTTCCAGGGGCTCGGCACCTCGCCATCGATATAGGCTGAAACCAGATCGCGGTCAGGACACATCCTTAGTACCCTCCTCGAGCTTGGCCAGCAGGGCCTCGCGAGCCCGGAATGCCCGCACTTTGACGTTGCCCTCGCTGATGCCGAGCGCGCGGCCTATCTCCTTATAACTCAAACCGCCGTACTCCTTGAGAACGAGTACCGCCTTGAGCTTTTCGGGCAGAGCATCGAGACCCCGCTTAAGCTCCTCAGCGGACTCGTTCCGCAGAACCGATTCGTCGGCCCCCCCAGAACTATCCCGCTCGCCCCTCCACCAGCGCTCGTAAGCCTTGGCCTCACGGCCCTTACGCTTCGCATAATTGAGGGCGCCGTTTTTTACTACGCGGATGAGCCAGAACTTGGCGTCATCCATAGTCGGGAAAGGAATCTGCTTCTCGACCAAGCGGGCGAAAGAGTCATGGACGATATCCTCCGCTGCCTCCGAGCTGCCCGCTATTCGGGCGGCGATACGGAGAAGAAGAGTCGCCGTCGTGTCGTACAAGCGGCGAATGTCCTCTGGCTCAGGTGGCCCGCTCTTTGAAAACACCGTGGGTATCCTTAGGGTTACTATCTGTCGCGGCTCAAGCGAGCTTCCAGGCGGTGCCGGCGGGACCGTCCTCGAGGATGACGCCTTTGGCCTTGAGCTCGTCCCTGATCGCGTCGGCCCTAGCCCAGTCCTTGGCTTTCTTGGCCGCGATGCGCTCGGCTACGAGCTTGTCGATTTCTGCGGCGATGGCCTGATCCACCGCCACAGCCTCGGGCTTCTTCGCCTCGGCGAGCTTTAGGCCAAGGACCTCGTCCATTCTGTAGGCCACCGCGAGGGCCTCGGCTGGCGGCAGCTCGTTATCGCGCAACAGCCCCCAAAGCTCGGCGATGGCTCGGGGCGTGCCTAAATCCTGGCAGATGTGGCCGGAAAAAGCCTCGAGATAGGATGAAGCTTTCGATCCACTGGCCGACGACTGACCTAGGTCATTGCCAGCCTTCTCGCGAAGCGTAAAAATTCTTTCCATTAAAGAGGTGCGCGAAGATCGGGCCGAATCGAGGGCCTCGTAGGAAAACTGCACCTGGGAGCGGTAATGGGCGCCCAGTAGGTAATAGCGGTAGTCCAAAGGATCGTAGCCCGCATCGATGAGAACTTGGAGCGTAAGGAAACCACCCTTGGACTTGGACATTTTGCCGCCGGAGGCGACAAGGTATTCATTATGGAGCCAGTAATTGACCCATTTTTTGCCCGTAGCCCCCTCGGACTGGGCTATCTCGTTCGTATGGTGTATGGGCACATGGTCTATGCCGCCCGCATGTATATCGAAGCTCTCGCCTAGGTATTTCATGCTCATCGCAGAGCACTCGATGTGCCAACCAGGATAGCCGCGGCCCCAAGGCGAGTCCCAAACAAGGGCCTGGTTCTCGAACTTGGATTTTGTAAACCAGAGGGCAAAATCAGCGGGATTGCGCTTATTCTGGTCGATCTCGATCCTGGCCCCGGCTTTGAGGTCGCCGAGATTGAGGAGAGCGAGCTCGCCGTATTTCGGAAAGGTCGTCACGTCGTAGTAGAGGTTGCCGCCGGCCTGGTAGGTGTGGCCGTTCGCTTCGATACGCTGGATGAGGGCGATCATCTCGGGAATATGCTCGGTAGCCTTGCAGACTATGCTCGGGCGCAGAATATTGAGCCTGTCCGTATCCCTGAAGAAAGCGTCGGTATAGAACTGGGCTATCTCAAGGACGCTCTTGCCCCGCTCCTGGGCGCTTTTGACCATCTTGTCCTCGCCCGTGTCGTCGTCCCCGGAGAGGTGGCCGACATCGGTGAGGTTCATGACATGCTTCACTTCGAAGCCGAGGAAGCGCAGGGAGCGAACGAGGGTATCGTCGAAAATATATGCCCGTAAGTTGCCTATATGCGCGTAATTATAGACCGTCGGACCGCAGCCGTAAAAGCCCACCTTGCCGGGAATGATCGGCTTGAACTCTTGGAGCTCGCGGCCGAGCGTATTGAAAAGGCGGAGCGTAGGCATGGACTCCCTCCGAGGGCAGCGGATAGTATGACGACGTGCAAACACTACGGGACTTCCTGGAAAAAATCAATATAAAAGCCCGCTTTACATGGGAAGAGCCTATGTCGACCCACACGACCTTCAAAATCGGCGGGCCAGCAGAAGCATTCGTACGCCCCTCGGACCCCGAATCCGCGGCCAAGCTCCTGGCAGCCGCCAAAAAGGAAGGCATTCCCCTCTTCGTCCTGGGCGGTGGCGCGAACATCCTCGTGGGCGACAAGGGCATACGCGGTATAGTCATGGAAACCTCCGGTCTACGCTCAGCGCGGATCGAGCGAGTCAGGGAAAGCGACATACTGGTCGCCGGGGCGGGGCTTTCCATCGACGAGCTCTGCCTGGACGCCCTTGCGGCCGGTCTGGGCGGCCTTGAGAATTTCTACGGCATGCCGGGCACAGTCGGCGGCGCGGCCTTCATGAACGCGCGCTGCTACGAGACCGAGATGTCACAGGTCCTCGCCTGGATCGATTCGGCCGATGCTCAAGGCCGCATAACGCGGCGGGACGTCGCCCCGTCAGGGATCGACGCCGCTACCGGCGCCGCCTGGACCTACAAACGATCACCATACCAGAGCGGCGCGACTGGCGTCGAGCCAGGCGAAGCCGCGGGCGAGCTCATCCTCGAGGCGGGCTTTCACCTAAAACGCCTTTCCGACGAGGGCGCGGCCGCCGTCGCGGCGGTTATGCGCAACAGACGCGCCGACCGAGAAGCCAAGGGGCACTATAAGTTGCCTTCGGCGGGATCGGTTTTTAAGAACGACCGCTCCTTAGGGGCCCCTACGGGCAAGCTCCTCGACGGCCTCGGCCTGCGCGGCAGGCGCATAGGGGCGGCCATGGTATCGCCCTGGCACGCCAACATCTTCGTGAATGCTGGCGGCGCCACTGCCGCCGACATGCGCAGTCTCATCGAGCTCGCCCAGAGAGAGGCCCTGGAGAAGCTCGACATCCGGCTCGAGTGCGAAGTGCTCACGGTGGGGGAGTTCTAGCTTACATTCCCAAGTGCTGCATGAGGGCGTAGACGACGAAGGCCGGCCAGACGATGGCCTTGAGGAGGCCGAGGACGCCTACCCAGAATGTCGCCGCATGGGCAATATAGTAGACCGCCGCGCCGACAAAACCCAGCCCGTAGGCGCCTCCGGAAGCAGCGCCGCCGCTTTGAATGTTCGCCATAGTATCCTCCGCGCGACCTCTAGCCGCTTTACTAAAGTTTATATCGCACCTTGCTTCCGTGCGATAGTGGCCATAGAATCATCCTAATGCCGCTCACGCTTCCTTTGACCGACCCCGCGGGCATCTTCTCCATAGTGCTCGTCATCATCCTCGTCGCGCCTTTCCTCGCGGAGAAGGTGAGGCTGCCCGGGGTAGTCGGACTCGCCCTGGCGGGAATCCTTGTCGGGCCCCATGCCTTGGGGCTTATCGCGAAGGGCTCGGCCATCGAATTTCTAGGGACGATAGGCCTCATGTACGTGTTTTTCGTGGCAGGGGCGGAGATCGATCTCGGCCAGGTGAGGCGCGAACGCAAGTCGACCCTTGTCTTCTTCGCCTTCACCTTCGGCCTACCCTTCGCGGTCGGCTACGCCACGGGCGCGAGCTTCTTCAAGCTCGGCCCTCTCGCGGCGATACTCTTCGGCTGCCTCTTTTCTTCCTATACCTTAGTACCCTACCCCATCGTCTCAAAGCTTGGCATCACGAGACAGCGCTCGGTCGTCGTCGCAGTGAGCGCGGTCATTCTCACCGACACGACGACCATGGGCATCCTCGCGGTCGTGGCAAGGACCTCGCACGGCGGCGGGGACTGGACGGTCTGGGCCCGGATGCTCGGTATGGTCCTCGCCTGGGCGTTCCTCGCCATCGTTCTCATACCTAAGGCGGCCGGGCTCTTCTTCCGCAAGGTCAAGCCCGATGGCACTATCGAGTTCGTCTTCACGATCGCCATGGTATTTATCTGCGCCTTCACCGCGCGCTTAGCCGGGCTCGAGCCGATCATCGGGGCCTTCGTCGCGGGACTCCTCCTCAACCGCTTCATACCCGAGTCGGGCGTGCTCATGAACCGCGTCAAATTCGCGGGCGATGCCCTCTTCATCCCCTTCTTTATGGTATATATCGGCGTCCTCGCCGACCCGACCGTCCTCTTCGGGAGCTGGGCCGCCTTCGGAATGGCCGCCGCGATGGTAGCGCTCAACCTCGTAGCGAAGGCCCTCGCGGCGAGCGGCTCGGGCCGGGTTCTGGGATACCGCAAAGACGAGAGGCTCATGCTCTTCGGCCTTTCCGTCAACCATGCGGCAGCGGTGCTCGCCGCCGCGCTCGTAGGCTTCAAGCTCGGGCTCTTCGACCAAAGCGTCTTGAACGGCGCCATCTTCCTCATCATCGCGAGCTGCTTCGCAGGCCCCTTGGCTACCCAAGCCGCGGGAAAACGGCTCGCGGCATCGGGGGAAGAGCGCCAGGCGAGGGCCGACCGCAGCCCCGAGCGAGTGCTAGTCGCCATCTCGAACCCCGCTACGATACGCGATCTCCTCGCCTTGGCCTTCCTCCTTCGCTCGAGGCGGAGCGAGGAACCCGTCTATCCCCTGGTCGTCGTGCCGGAGTCGACCAACACGCGGCTCGAGATAGCCAAGGCCGAGAACAGTCTCGCGCAGGCGGTCGTGCAGGGTGTGTCCGCGGGCGTGCCCGTCATCCCCGCGACGAGGGTTTCGGTCAACGCGTCGGAAGGCATAGTCCAGGCCGCGCTGGAGGACCGCGCGGGGGCCGTTGTGCTCGGATGGAACCGCTCGCCCAAGATCTCGCAAGCGTTCTTCGGCAATGTCATCGAGAAGGTCGTCCAGGGGGTGAACGAACTCGTCGTGGTCGCGAGGATCGCCAAGCCCCTCAACAACGTCTCGCAGATTGCTCTCCTCATTCCGCCTATGGTCGAGCGTCACCCCGGCTTCCGACGGGGCCTCTCCTACCTCGGGAACTTCGTGAGCCAGACTGGGGCGCACTTAACGGTCTATGCCCAGAAGCCGAACGGGGAGGCGACGATCACGGCAATGGGAGGCGCGCGCGCGCGGATCCACGCCCAGGTCGTCGAGGTCGATTCATGGAAAT